>OJNR01000216.1_pt1 | contig 44676 bp, 30 predicted proteins | sample 1597901 | NCBI WGS metagenome assembly OJNR01 (sample SAMN01915223, study PRJEB22387) | human gut metagenome | isolation source: stool | host: Homo sapiens | place: USA | reverse complement strand
ATATATTTATTCTGTTACAAATCATTGGTATAAGGATTTATATTTTGATAAAACAGATGATGAAAAGGGAGTATATTCATTAGCGGAAACATATAGGCAATATATTTATTCTGTTACAAATCATTGGTATAAGGATTTATATTTTGATAAAACAGATGATGAAAAGGGAGTATATTCATTTGAAAAAATAAGCCCAAAAATACAAGAGTTTAATCCTGAAGGAACAGCTAATACTGACAATATAAAATTTTTAAATGATAAGAGTAGAGGACAGATATACTATGAAGAAAAAACAGATAATAAAGTTAGAATTCAAGTTGAGCAACCAAGAATAGTAAAAACTAAGTCATGGCATTATATGGTAAAAAATTGGATTGTTTACGGATATTATTTTATTTATGATGGACAACAACAAACAGCAAAGAAAATTGAACAAGCATTAGACATATTAAAGGATGACTATGATCCTACAAATCCTTTGTTAATTGAAGTTACAGATCAGGAAGGACTTTATAAGGGAAATATATCTTCTGATGAGATAGATAAAAAAGCTAAACAATTAAATCAGAAGTTAAGAGAAAATGGTTCAGATGTTACACTTCAAAAAATTAATTTTGAAAAGAAATCATCTCTACAAGCGTTTTCAATATTAGAGGCAATGCATACAGAAGATTCAGAATATATTTATAGAGACTTGAAGGAATTTTTAATAGAACTTGGATATTTTACAAGAGCAGACTTTGAATCTATTGAAACAGATGTATTTAAATGGATAATACAAGGCTACAATGTATATAAAGATGAGTGGCCAGATCTAAAATATGAAAAAAATAATAATGAATATGGTACTTATATTAGATCTCAAGTAAGTTTAGATGAACAACGTGAAAAAGAAGCAAAAGAAGCAAAGGATAATAAGGGAAATACTGGAGGAAAGACAAGTTATACTACAACAGGTGTTGGATACAATAGGCTTACTACTGTTAATGGAATAACGTATAAAAATTATAAACAAGGTGATTGGGGAGTTGATACCAATGGATATTCTCAAGCTCACTATTGGGATGGAACTATAGCTACTTCTGGATGTGGTCCTACATCAGTTGCTATACTATTATCTGGATATGGAAAAGATGTACTACCAGATAAAGTTGGAGAAATGATGGACGATTTGGATAGTTGGTATGGAGCAGGAACAAAATCAAGTAAAATGGTGGATGTACTAAAAAATAAATTTAGCATTAGCGCAAAAAGTTATGATGTATCAAATGGTAAAAGCGAAGCAATTAAAAATATAAGTAATGCGCTTAAAGAAGGAAAACCAGTATTAGTAAGTGTTCCAGGAGATTCTAGTGGTAGATATTCTTCAGGTGCACATTGGATGTGTATAACAGGTTTTAGAGAAGATGGAACTTCAATATATATATCAAATCCAGGAAGAAGTGATTCTTCTGCAAATAGTAATTATTGTGAAAGCATAGAAGAATTTGTTAATAATTATCAAGACAATGCTTCTATATATGTGATTCCAGATAAAGCTCCAACAGGAGTAATTACAACTAATGAAATTGTGGGCTTTAAAAGTGGACAAAATGTTATAATGCCTGAAACAGGTGTTATAAAGAAAATCGGCACAAGAGAAAAAGAAGATAATAATAAAGAAAAAACACAAACAAAAGACAATACAGATTACTTTAAAACAAATGGAGAATATATTAGAATAGAATTTAATACAAACAATGGTGTGAATGGTTGGAAAATGGAAATTGAAGGTCTTACAATAGATGCTAATATACAAGAAGGAGATAAATTAAATAAAGGTGATACCATAGGTACAACCAATACAGGGAATATAAAAATAATTTTGTATGATGAAAAAGATGCTATTATTAATAATGTAGAAGATTACTTTAAGCTACAAGCTAGAAAGAAGAGTAATAGTGGTACAGCCGGAAGTCTAGAAGACTTAGGAGTAATGATATTAACAATGGAAGGCGGAATGGATTCAAATTCAGATGGGGATTACTGGATAGTAATAGAAGGTAATGGATCATTTGAAGATAGAACAGCAGGCGGCTCTGGAGTAACTAACAGTTGTAAAGAAGACTTTTTTGCAACTGGACATGGGGATTTATATCCAATGCAAGTTGGAGATAGAGTTCCTAAACAGGCAATCTTAGAAGTAAAAGCTCATGCATTAGAAAGTCATTATAAAACTGTTGAAAGCTATTGTAGCCAATTAGGTGCAAACTTAAATGAAGCTCAAAAACAGGCGTTAACATCACTTGCGTATAATACCGGAGATGGGCCTGTAAAGGGTATAATAGAAACATATGCAAGCGGAGATACAGATAAAGCAAAATGGGAATTCTTAAATTTATGTCATGCTGACGGAAAAACATTGCTAGGACTACAATATCGAAGAGCAGTAGAATGGGATATATTTGAAAACGGTGCAAATTACGAATATACTGAAGAAAGAAAACAAGAATGTTATACAAAATATTATACAAATTTTTATTATACTCGTAACTATTAAAAAGGAGATATAAAAATGAAGCTAAATCTAAAAATTATATTAACTGCATTAATAATTATTAATTTAATCATATTAGTTATTTTGCTAAACTGTGTAGCAAAGATGAATAATGGTACAGCTTCTATGCAGAATGCAAGTGAAGAAACTTATACTGGAAGTATAGAGTATAATAACAAAATATATCCAGCAAACCATTATGAGTTTGAAAAGTTATATAATAGTGATGAAAATTGTAAGACTTTATATGAAAATTTATATGACTTTGTTTACTACATTCCAAAGATATATAACAGGACTAAAGACCTTACAGATGCGGAATTAGAGACATTTTTTGACAAATATAAAGAATCAATTATTGCTAGATATCATATAACAACAAAAAATGAATTTGTTACTTTTATTAAACAGTGTAAAAAAGTTGCATCAGATAGTAGTAATAGTTATAAAACAGTAAGATTTTTAATAGAAACTTATAAAAAAGGTGAAAATTATATTACATGTGATTTTGAAATAGAATATCGAAATAATATAATATTGAAATATAGGTTGAATTTAAGCGAATCTGAAACAAATGCTTTACAGATTCGTATTCAACCAATAGAATAAGAGGTAAATAATGAAATTAAAATTAAATATAAAGGATATTGTTTTAATAATAATTGTCTTAGTGTTAGTTGTAGTTAATTTGGCTCTGCTTACTAAAGTAATAAGTTTAAAATCAGAGCCAAAAGATGATATAAGTGATAAGAGCAATGTAACAAGTGAAAATAACCAAAATAAGTCTGAAGAAGAACAAGAACTAGAAAAGTTAAAAAAGATGACAGAACGTGATAGAATGGAATATTACTTTGCTAAATTCATTAAGTATATAAAAGATGAAAAATATACAGAAGCTTATAATTTGCTATATCCAGAATTTAGACAAACTTATTTTAAGTCGGTAGAGGAATTTAGAGACTATGCTAAGAAAATATATCCTAGCTCTGTTGGTTTTTCATATAATGATATTGAAAGACAAGGAACGATATATGTGTTAGTGATAAAAATAATAGACCCAGCTAAAAAAGTTGGAGAGGAAAAAGATCAAAGAATAGTAATACAAGAAAACGACTTTAACGATTTTGTATTATCATTCCAAGTGATTTAGGAGAAAATTTTATGAACTATTGGTTAGATATTAAATTAAAAATAAGACGTTTTTTTAAAAAGCACAAAAATAAAATTATTATTATTCTTATAATTTGGGCTGTAATATTTGCAATAAATTATTATTTAAAACACCGCACAAAGATAGAAAAACCACAAACAACATATGAGCCACATAGTCCAGTTATGGATGAAACCGAAAGTGTGCCAGAAAAATATAAAGAGCCAATTAGCAATCTTATACATAACTATGTAAACTATTGCAATAATAGAGAATATGAAAATGCATATAATTTGCTAAGCAATAGTTATAAAACAAGATATTGTAATAATATAGATACATTTAAAACATATGTTGACAGTGTTTTTGAAACAAAGAAAATATACAATATTCAAAATTTTTCAAACATAAACAATGCTTATATATACAGAGTTAGATTGTTAGATGATATCTTAGCAAATGGTACAACGGATGAGTATGTATATACAGAAGAGAAATATGTAATTAAAGAGGAAGATGGAATTTTAAAAATATCTTTAAATGGATACTGTGGTTCAGAGGATTTAAACATAGAAGTTGAAGATGAGTACATGCAAATAAAAATATTAAAAAAAGATGTAGAATATGATAATTCAACCTATACATTAGAAATAAAAAATAAAACAAGCTATTATATTGTACTTGCCGATTCAACAACTCATGATGAGATAATGCTAAAATTACCAAATGATCAAAGAGCAGCAAAATATATGACGGATTCAAATTTTGTAATATTACCAAATTCGACAACCACAAGGGAAGTAACATTCGACGAATATTTTGATGACAAAGTAGATGCTACAAACTTAGTACTTAATTCAATTAGAATATTACCAGAATTTACTGGACATGAAGAAACTGCAAAAAAAGAAAATGATAATGCCATAAAATTATATAGTTTATCTATAGACTTAATACCACGAAAGAGATAATTCTAACAATAATACAAGGAGAAATGTAATATGAATTTTAGGTCAAAAACTATGCTAAAGTTAAGAGAGTTTTTAAAAAGATATTATATAATATTAATAATTATTGCAGTGGCATTATGTATTATATTCTATGTTAATCGCTCATTTAAGAAGCCACAAAAAGAAGAAAGCGTTTCTAAAAGCAATAGTATATCAAGTCCTGTTATTGACACAACTAAAGAAGTTCCAACTGAGTATAAAGAACCAATAAACAATCTAATAAAAAATTTTATGGAGTATTGTAATAACAAAGAATATGAAAGCGGTTATAATTTATTAAGCAGTGACTTTAAAAAAAGATATATAAGTAGTTTAAGCAAATTTAAGATATATGTAGACACTGTTTTCAAAAGCAAAAAAATATACAATGTTCAAAATTATTCAAATACTAATGAAATATATGTATATAGCATAACAATTATGGATGACATTTTAGCTTCTGGTTCTACTAATGGCTATAATTCCATAGAAGATAAATTCGTAATTACAAAAGAAAATGGGGAATTTAAGCTTGCATTAAACGGATATTGTGGATCAAAAGAAATAAATGTAAATTCACAAGACAAGTATATGGAAATTAGAATAGTCAAGAAATACATAAAATATGATAAAGAAACATATTTAATACAATTCAAAAATATGACTAATAATTATATTGTTCTTGCAGATAATACTGAAAAAAATGAAATTATCCTTAAAACATCAAGTGGTTCAAAACAATGTGATATGACAAATGCAAATTTAGTAATACTTCCAAATGAAACAGTTGAAAAGGAAATTACTTTTGATAAATATTTTGATGATGGAAAAGAAGATGAAAACTTAATTTTAAATGCTATTAGAATTTTACCGGAGTATTCTGGTAAAGAAGAAAATGCAACAAAGGAAAAGAAAAAAGCTGTAAAACTATATAGTTTAACTATAGATTTAAAACAAAATAAACAATAAAGTATGGAATTAAAATCACTTTTACGAATATAAATTGTAAAGGTGATTTTTAGTTATGAAAAAAAGAGTAATATCTATATTAATTTTAATAGCAATATTTCAGAATGCTATTTGTATGGTTTATGCAGATGATGAAGAAGAGCAAATAGAAGATTTAGGAGAAGCATTAGAAACAGTCGCAACAGTAGATGAAAAAGAACCAACGTTAAATTCCAAAACTGCAATTGTAATGGATAGAAAATCGAAAAGAATAATCTATGGAAAAAACGAAAATAAAAGAGTAGCAATGGCGTCAACTACTAAAATAATGACAGCAATAATAGTAATAGAAAATGCAAATTTAGAAGATGAGGTTACTATATCAGCAAAAGCAGGAAGTATTGGAGGTTCAAGACTAGGGCTAAAAAAAGATGATAAAATTACAGTCAAGAATTTGCTATATGGATTAATGATGCGCTCTGGAAATGATGCAGCTGTTGCACTTGCAGAGTATGTGGGGGGAAGTGTACAAGGCTTTGCTGAAAAAATGAATGCAAAAGCAAAAGAATTAAAGTTACAGAATACACATTTTGTAACACCACATGGTCTTGACGATCCAGACCATTATACAACAGCGTATGAACTTGCAATTATTACAGATTATGCAATGAAGAATGAAATATTTGCTAAAATTGTTGGTACTCAAAATTATACAGTTTCAATTAATGGATACACTAAGTCTTTAAATAATACAAATGAGTTATTAGGAGTTTTGCATGGAGTAAAAGGTGTAAAAACAGGATTCACAAATAATGCCGGAAGGTGCTTAGTAACTTGCACAAATAGAGATGGATTTGAAATTATTACTGTAGTATTAGGAGCAGATACAAAAAAATTTAGAACAGCAGATAGTATAAAATTAATAGAATACACATACAAAAATTATAAACCAGTAAATATAACAGAGATAATTAATAATAAATTTAAAGAATGGAAAAGTGTTAACGAAAATAGAATAGTTATTGAAAAGGCAAGGAGTAGTTCTCATTTAAATTTGGCATTTAACAAGTTAAAACAAGATACAATACCAATAAAATTAAAGGACACAGACAATATAAGCATTGAAATATATTGTACTACATTTATGACAGCACCAGTTCCCCAAAATACAGTAGTTGGTAAAATGAAAATAAAATTAAAAGATGAAGTGATCGAGATTGTAGATATTATAAATGAGGACGAAATAGAAAGAAAAAATAAAAAGGATTACTTTTTAGATTTTTTAGACGTAATTGCTTGACTTTTATAGTTTAATTTGTTATTATAATAATTGCTTGTAATAAGCAATTTGCGGGAATAGCTCAGTTGATAGAGCGCTGCCTTGCCAAGGCAGAGGTCGCGGGTTTGAGCCCCGTTTCCCGCTCCAATTAATTTTTTATAAAAATGTCATCAATTTAAAATTAATTGCATATAATTAAATATAGTGAAACGGCGATATAGCCAAGTGGTAAGGCACGAGTCTGCAAAACTCTGATCCCCGGTTCGAATCCGGGTGTCGCCTCCAGTTTTTAAACCAATTTCCACAGATTATTAATATTTCTGTGGATTTTTTTTTACATATCAAACCGGAGCTATGCCTCCAAAATAAAGCATGTAAGTATTGTTTTATCAATACTTACACTTTTTTATGTTTTTTAATTAATTTAAGAATATTAGTATTCTTAATTCTTTTAAAATAAACGATTATACTAAAAAGTATTGTCGTTTATTTTATTATTAGCATTTTTTTAAAATAAAAATGGTAAATTATAGAATAAGATTACAGAAATTTACAAATAAAAAACAAAAAAATACTACGGGCATGCAAGTTTTTTAGGGAAAATCAATAAAACTGTTGATTTTGTAACAAAAATGTAATATAATTGTAATATGAGTTTTAAATCTAACGAAAGAAAAAATAATAAATTAAGGGCTAGTATCATATTATCTAAGTATGATATTTAAATTTGCCAAAAAATAAAGTAAAAAATAGAGGAGTGTTTATATGAAGAATAAAGGTATGAAAATAATTAGCGGTTTAATTATTGTATTAATGGTTTTTGCTACTATAATGCCAACCGTAGTAAAATCTGCTCAAGTAGTAGTATCAAGTATGTCAGATACAAATCGTGGAATAGGAAACACAAATGTATTTACAGCTAGTATTAAGGGATATAGCAATATATATTGTATTAAAGGTGGTGCACATTTATATGTTGGTACACAGCTAAATGACGATAAAAAAAGTTTATATACTGCTAAAATTTCTAACATAACATCAAACCAAAGTGCATTAGCATGGGTTTTAGATAATATGTACTTAACAGATGTGACAGATGCAGAAACAAAAACAGCCATGAAAAATAATTTAAAAAGCGTAATAAAGAAATACAGTACTTATAAAGCCTCAAATGGAAAATATATATTAAGTCAAAAAATTAATGTAAATAATATTGATGATGCATGGATTAATAAAGCAGTAGATGCATTAGTTAGTGATAAAGATACTTTATATGCTGTGCAACAGTATGTAATGTGGAGTTTTGTAAAAAACTCAAGTTCATCTTACAATAGTACTATGCAAAATTCAGATGGAAGTTATAATTCATTACCAAATGCAAAAGCAGATAAAAAATATTATACAGCACTATACATTTCTTTAAGAGAACTTGCTAAAGAAGCTCAAAAAAATAAATATTCTTCACCAAATGGAAATGAAGGATTTGATGTTGTACTAACAAAGGATTCTAAAGCATCAGCAACTGTTCAATCTGATAAAAAAACAGTTATAGCAGGTCCATATGTATTAAGAAATAACCATCCACTATTTACTAAAACATTTAGTGCTACAGTTAATTCTAATAAGGTGGATAAAATAGAAACTGTAGATAAAAATGGTAAATCAATCAATGTTTCAGAAAAGAATGATGCATTTTATTTAAAAATTACATATAATAAAGGTTTTGAAAAAGGAACACAATACAAGATAAAAGTTAATGTTAATTTAAAAGGTTATAGAACTTTTGCAAGTTTATTAAATCCTGTAAGAAATAGTGACCAACCTTTAGCAACTATTAGAAAAGAAAAGTATACAAAACAAACTTCAACAGAGTTAATATTCAAAGAAAACTTAGAAGGAAACTACGGACTACAAATAGAAAAAGTAGATGCTACAGATACAAACACTAAAATATCTGGTGCTATATTTAAAGTATCAGGAGTTTCTGAAAAAGATACAAGTTATGGACCATCAAAATCAGATGGAATTATAAATATATTCAAAAATAGAGAAATAAAAAAAGAAGGAACAGAAGAATTTACAATAAGTGAAGTAACAGTTACAGATGGTAATTATATAAAATTAAAAGATGATATAAAAATATATGTAACAACAGCTAGATCAAACGATAAATATGTTGCATCAAAGGTATCATTTGAAAAAGATAAAAATGAAACTTCAAAAGAGGTAACATTAGAAGATGGAAGTAAGGTAACAGTTACTGCAAAAATATCACAAGATACAGTAATAGTAACAATTCCAAATAAACAAGTAGAAGGAAAATATAGTTTATTATTAGAAAAAGTAGATTCATCAAACATAGAAAAGAAAATATCAGGTGTTAGTTTTAAAGTTTCAGAAGAAGGAAAAGAAGCAAAAACTTACGGACCAACAAGTGATAAAGGACTTGTTACAATATTTAGAAATAAAGAGATTACAGGTGAACAAACAAGTCAATATACAATAAAAGAAGTTGATATTGGAAATAACAATTATATTAAAATGAATGAAGAAGTTAAAGTTTATATAACAACAGCTCAAAAAGATAATAAATATGTTGTATCAAACGTATCTTTTGAGAAAGATTCAAATGTAACAACCAAAGAAGTATCATTAGAAGATGGAACTAAAGTAAATATTACAGCTAAGCTAAGCAGCGGAGTTGTAAAAATTACAATACCAAATAAACCAGTAAATTTTGATTTAGCACTTAGAAAATATATTACAGAAGTAAAGAAAAATGAAACTAAAGTTGAAATTGGTGAAAGCAGAGTTCCTACAATAAACGAAAAATCAGTAGAAGAATATAAAGCAAATAAAACAGCTGGATATTACCATACAAAAACACCAGTTAATGTAAAACCAGGGGATAACATTATTTACACATTAAGAGTTTATAATGAAGGAAATATAAGTGGATTTGCAAAAGAAATAACAGATTATTTACCAGCAGGATTAGAATTTGTTACAGATAGTAAAATTAACAAAGAAAACAATTGGGTTGTAACAAGTAATAATGATGGAACAACAACTGTGAAAACAGATAAACTAAAAGATACAACAATAAAACCAGCAAATGGAGAAGAAGGACTATTAGAATATGTAAAACAAGAAAAGAAAAGTGAAGCTCCAGAATTTAGTGCATATGTGGAAATAGAATGTAAAGTAAAAGCAGATATACAAGATAGCAAATTGTTAGTAAATGTTGCAGAAATAACAAATTATGGATATAACAACAAAAATGGTGACTATGTAGAAGCAAACGAAGAAAATGTTGATATAGATTCAGAAGAAAATAATGTATTTAATAAAGATGAAAAAGTTAAAAACATAGATGAATACTATAAAAATATAGTAGAACCACAAAAAGCAGACAATAACAATTACTATAAAGGAATGCAAGATGATGATGATTTTGAAAACATATTAGTAGTACCTGACGCAAAAGAATTTAAATTTGTATTAAATAAAGTAGATGAAAGTGGAAATCCATTAATTGGAGCAGACTTTACAGTACAAAAAACAAAAAATGAAAAAACAGAAGTATTACTTGATAACCAAGAAGTAAAGGGTACATATGAAGTACTAGAGAACAATGTAAAATTCAATGAAACATATACATATACAGTACTCGAAGTTGAAAGTGCGCCAGAATATGTAAATGTTATGAATGGAAAATACATTACATTAAGAACATACATGAATGAAGACGGAAAATTAATATTGGGAAATTACAATAAAAACGAAGAAGAAGATGCATTAATTAGTAAATATGGATTTATAATTAACAATACAGATGGAAGCATTGTAAAAGAAACTGAAACAGATTTATATGAAAAAATAAAGGTGATTGTAAAAAATGATATAACCCCATCACAAGTTGTAATTACAATACCAAATGAAAAAGAGAAAAAAGAATTTGATTTGGCTTTAAGAAAATTCATTACTGAGGTTAAAACTGGAGTTGGAACAGAAAACGAAAAACAAATAAATGTTACAGATAGAGTACCAACATTCAAAATTGATAATCAAGGAAAATATGTATATGAACATACAAAAGAGCCAGTTATAGTTGCAAATAATAATATAGTAACATATACTCTAAGAGTTTATAATGAAGGAACGATGGATGGATATGCAAAACAAATTAAAGATAACATACCAGAAGGATTGGAATTCTTACCATCAAATGAAGTAAACCAAAAATATAAATGGGTAATGCTAGATAAATACGGAAAAGAAACAACAGAAGTTGAAAATGCAAAATCTATAGTAAGCAACTATTTATCTAAAGAGCATGAAAAAACAGCAGGTGAAAATTTATTAAAAGCATTTGACATTGAAAGGTATAAATCAGGAGAAATAAAAGAACCAGATTATAAAGAAGTAAAAGTTTCATTTAAAGTAAATTCATCTGAAAAATCAGAAAAAATAATTATAAATAAAGCTCAAATTTCCGATGATAGTGACAAAGATGGAAATAAAGTAGACGATAGAGATTCAATTCCAGATGTATGGAATGAAGGAGAAGATGATCAAGATATTGAAAAAGTTAAATTGTTATATTTTGACTTAGCTTTAAGAAAATGGGTAACAAAAGCAATTGTAATAGAGAATGGAACACAAACTGTTACGGAAACAGGACATACAGCGGAAGATAATCCAGAAGAAATTGTAAAAGTTGACTTAAAAAAATCTAATATAAAAAATGTAACTGTAAAATTTGAATATAGCATTAGAGTAAAAAATGAAGGACAAATTGAAGGCTATGCAAAAGAAATTTCAGACTACATTCCAGAAGGATTAAAATTTGTAAAAGAAGATAACCCAGATTGGAAAGAAGTAGATGGAAAAGTTGTAACAGATAAGCTAAAAGATACATTATTAAAGCCAGGCGATACTAAAGACGTAACAATTACGCTTACATGGATTAACAATGAAAACAATATGGGATTAAAAGTAAATACAGCAGAGATTAGCAAAGATTACAATGAATATGGAACACCAGACATTGATTCTACACCAAACAATAAAGTGCCAGGAGAAGATGATATAGATGATGCACCTGTAATGCTTACAGTAAAAACAGGGCAAGCTGCAACATATGCAGGAGTAACAGTAATAGTGCTTACTATTTTAGCAGGGGGTGTAATTTCAATTAAAAAATTTGTTTTAAAATAGAAGTACTCTAAATATAAAAAAATAAAGAAGAAGACAGATTAAATGTCTTCTTTTTTTGCTTAAAAACCTTTTGTTACAAATATGTCGAAATTGTAATGAAATTGTAAAATATGAAATAAAAAAACTCCTAAAAAGACCTTCCGTAAATAGAAGAACAAAGTAAGCGAGCATACCAGAAAATAACACATATTGACTTTAAAAGTGAAGCTCAGTAAAATGAAAATAAATAAAACAATGGAGGTAAATTTTTATGAGAAAGGTGTTTGAAAAAGTAACTGCGATAATTACACTATCTATAATGCTTTTAGCAAGTAGTAGTACAGTCCTAACATATGCTTATGATATGGTAACAGCGGATCAAGATGTACCAGCTGAAGAAGCTTCTGGTACATGGTATGTTCATGATAGAAAAAATATAATTGGAACTAATGCAATATATGAGTATAATGGTGACTATATATGGGGGTATGGTATAAATAAATCAAAATCTAAAGTAGTATCAGATACAACATATGCAAGGTATTGCTTATTAGGTGGGTATAATGTTAACCATGACGCTGGTAAAGCACCTGATGCAAGCGATTCAAAAGGTAATTATGGAATATATAATACAAAAGAAAATTTTAGCCAGATAAGTAATGCTCAAATTACAAAAATATTTGGTAACAATAATAATAAAAAAGCAGTAGAGTGGTTATTAAATAACATGTATACATTTGCAGATGGCAATGGAAAAATTAATAGTAATTATAATGGATTTTCAAAAGAATATGAAAGAGATATAATGTTAAACCACTTAATTGAAATTATAAAAGATAAAACGGGAGTACAATATAATTCTTTATCAGATTTTGGTGATGGTTATATTTCAACAATTCAACAGTTTGTATTGTGGAATTTTACAAATTCAAAATCAGAATATAAACATGGCTCAGATGTAAACTTCATTAAAAATATTAAATGTAACGGTAAAGCAATAGATTCTGATAAAATAGCAATTGCACAAAATTTATATAAAGCATTATACAAATCTGCATGCGATATTAGAGATGGAAAAACATTATCTACAACAATGGCTACTAATATAAGTACTAGTGATGTAAATATAAAATTAAATAACGGAAAACAAACAATCAGTGCTGTTACAAATGAAGAAAATACATATATTATAGGTCCAATATCAGCATCTGTAACAGGTAATGTTAATAATATAGAAGAAGTGACAGACAGGATAAAAATTGAAGTTGGGCAACAAAAGATAGAGTCAAAGAAATATATGATAGATACTACAACAGAATTTACACAAACGACTATAAAAAATATTATAGTTGGTAAAGTTAGTCAATATTATATTAAAGTTAAACTTGATTCACCTATTGCAGATGTAGATCAAGTTAGATTTAGGTATACTATAACAGCTACTTCAAAAAGAGGAATAAGCGAATTAAATAAATATGTTTATACAAAATCTAATAGTAACAGACAACCTATTATAGAAATAGACAAAAGTTTAAATCACCATAGAAATTCTGCAACATTAATTGTAAATCATAATGCAGACTATTCTGGATTTGATATGGCACTAACCAAACAAATTGCTCAAATATATAGATATGATGCTTCTAAAGGTAAATACGTAAGAGTGTATGACTCAGAAGTTAAAGAAGATACTGATACAAATCATAATAATGATAAATCAGAAAATATTGTATATGGAACAAGAGAGTATTATATTCATCCAAGCGATATGAGTGAAGATAAAGGAGTTACAACAGCAACATATGCACTAAATAAACAACCAATTACTGTTGAACCTGGAGATATAGTAAGGTATAAAATAACAGTATATAATGAAGGTAGTGTAGATGGATTTGTAGGAGAAATAACAGATTATTTACCAAGTGGATTAGAATATTTAGAAAATTCAACAACAAGCACAAATTATGGAAAATATAATTATAGTAATCAAAACTTAATAACAACGAATTATGATAAAGCCAATAATACAGTTGTAATGACTTATAAAACTAAGCAATCAGTAAAAGCATATGGCAACGGTGAAAGCTTTTTACCAGAAAATAAATTAGATACTTATATTGAATGCAAGGTAAGTAGTAACGTTAAAAATGGAACAAGTTTAAGAAACGTTTCTGAAATAAGCAAATATGGATATAACGATAAAAGCGGAAATTATATAGAAGCAAGCAAGAAAAATATTGATAGAGATTCTATTCAAAATAATACAAATATTAATTCTTATGATGAAGTTACAGGAAGTACTACGACATACAAACCTAAAGTAGACCTTGAAAATGATCTAGAAGATGATCAGGATTTTGAGGAAGTTAAAGTTGGAGAATTTGATTTAGCATTAAGAAAATTTATCACTGAGGTTAATGGAGAGGCTTTGTCTGACAGCAGAGAGCCAACGTTTGTTTGGAAATCAATTGAACAGTATAGACAGACAGGAACAGCAGCATATTATCACACAAAAGCACCACTTACAGTAAAAAAAGGAGATATAGTAACTTACACTATTAGAGTATATAATGAAGGAGATATAGATGGAATTGTAAAGAAAATAACTGATTATATACCAAATGGATTGAACTATATCAATAATGCATACAATCAAGGTCAAGGATGGAAAGTATCAAGTAGTAGTGATAGAATTATAGAAAATGAAAATTTAAAAAAAGTAAAAGCAACAAAAGACGGTTTCTTAAAAGTTTATACGGATGCAATAGCAGAAGAAGAAAAATTTTGGGTAGATGTAAATATTCAATGTGAAGTAGTTGAAGATAAAAGTAGTACTGTACTAACAAATGTAGCCGAAATTTCAGATTATGGTTATAATAAGATTATTTCAGATGCTAATGGAGCAAATGTAAGTGTAGAGTATTTACAAGCAAGTAAAGGAACAAAGAAAACAGTAGATAGAGATTCAGAACAAGCAAATACAAGTGAAAAATTAGCTTTAACATCAGAAAATGAAATAACGACAAGCTATTACCAATACCAAGCTACTAAACATGATATTACAAATACAGAAGAGAATTTCTATGAAGGATTAGAAGATGATGATGATTTTGAAGATATTATTGTAGATACACATAAGTTTTATATTAAGAAAACAGATTCAACTAAAAGAGGTGGTTGGAGAACATTGATACAAGATGCTGAATTCAAGGTAGAGAAAATTACTACTGGAGGATCATCATCAACTGATAACGTGGAAGTTATTCATGAAGGTACATTTGGAGGAAGAAAGGCTGTAGAAGAAATTACACAAGTAAATACACCTTATATTTATCAAATTACAGAAACAAAAGCTGGCGATGGATATACTAACCTTTTAGGAAATAATAAGATATATGTAGTTGTATATTTAAATAATAAAGGAGAGCTTGCTTTTGGTTGGCCAGAAGGTTCAAACAATGTTAAACAAGAATATATAGACAATATATGTACAACTGAAATTATGTGCTATGAATCTGGAAAGAACTTTTTACTTATAGATCAAAATGGAAATATTTTAAAGAAAACAGAAAATGAAGCGTTATACAATTCTATATGGGTTACTTATGACACAAGACAAGAAGCGATTTTTGTTACTGTGCAGGACCCACTAATGTCAGGAAATTATAATTTAAAACTTAAGAAAGAAGATGAAACTGGGCAGCAATTAGCTGGAGCATCATTTGAGATAAATAAAGAAAACGGTAGTCCACTAACACTTAATGTAAATGATACTAAAACTGAATACACAACAGAGAACATTATAATTAACGCTGCAGGAAAAGATAAATATACAATTTCAGAAGTAAGTACTCCAGATGGATACATTTCACTAAAAGATTCTATTGATATATATGTAACAACAGGGGAAGATGATACAAAAACAAATTACATTGTAAAAGGAATATCTTTTACAGAAGATGGAATACCACAAACGCAGGCAAAGTTGACTGCAGCTTTAGTTAAAGAGGGAAAGACTGTAGAAATTAATGCTAGTGTAGAAAATGGAACAGTAGTATTAACAATACCAAATAAGCATGTGGAAGGAAGTTATTGTTTTAAAATATTAAAGACAGATATAAATGGTAGTCCATTAGCTGGTGCTGAATTTAACATTATTGGGGCATCGCAAATAAGTGGTGATTCTAATGTAACTCCAATAAACGGAACGTTAAGTAGCGAGAAAATAGTGATTGCAGATATAGCTACTAGAGATAAATTTACAATTACAGAAATAAAAGCACCAAATGGTTATATTAAATTAGCAGAGCCATTAAATGTTTATGTAGCAAAAGGACTAAGTGATGATAAAACCAGAAATGTTGTAACGGGTATAGCTTTTGAGGAAGAAGCAGAAATAGCATCTAAAATTGAAAGAGAAGTTAGTATAGATGGAGATAAAGGTACAGTTAAAGTAGTTGTAGAGATAGAAAAAGATACAGGAGATGTATTATTAACAATACCAAATATACAATTAGAAGGTTCGTATAGCATTGACATAGTTAAAAAAGACTCTGAAGGAAACGCAATAAAGGGTGTGAAGTTTGGCATTAAGGAAAAAGAAAGTGAACAAATAATATCTGACGAAACTGATAGTGATGGAAAAGTCACAATAGTTGATACAATAAAAATTACGAAGGACAATGTCTCTACTCCAGATGAATATACAATTACGGAGATAGAAGTACCAGGAGACTATATAAAATTAAAAAAACCATTAACATTTAGTGTAATAAAAGGCGTAGACAATGAAGCAGACCCAACAGAATATAGAGCAACAGCCGTAAACTTCGAAAATGGATCTAATTCAATAGAAGTTGAACTAGAAAATGGAAATTTAGTAACGGTTTATGCAGAAATAAATAGTGAAGATGGTAGAATAGTAATAACAATACCAAATATACTAATTCAAGGTAAATATAATTTTGAAATATTAAAGGTTGATCAGAAAGATGAAAATAGTCCAATAAAAGATGTAGAATTTAATATAACAGTTAAAGAAAATGGTACAGAGGCTAAATTATATGATATAAATGGAGATGAAATTAACACAACAGGATTAATAACAGACGAAAATGGTAAAATTTCATTACCAGAAATAAAGATAGATAAAGAGGCACAATATTCTCTTGAAGTTGTTGAGACATCCGTTCCATATGGATATGTAAAAATGGAAGAACCAATTAAAGTAACATTTGAAACAAAGATAAGTGATAATTATAAATATATTATAACAAATCATAAAATAGATGGTGCAGATGCAGAATATTCTGATGATTCATTAAAATTAATAATAAAGAATGGTCAATTTGACTTAGCACTTAGAAAATTCATTACAGGAATAACAACAGGAGCTGGTACTGAAGAAGAGAAAAATTGGGAAATAACAGATAGAGAGCCAAAGTTTAAGATTGACGAAGAAGGAAAATATGTATATGAACATACAAAAGAACCATTAACTGTTGGAAACCAAAATATTGTAGAATATACTTTAAGAGTGTATAATGAAGGTTCACTTGCTGGATATGCAAGTAAAATAAAAGATGATATTCCAGAAGGATTAGAATTTTTACCAGATAATGAAACAAATAAAAAATATGGATGGATAATGTTAGACGAAGCAGGAAATGAAACAGAAGATGTAAATAAAGCAAAATATGTAGTAACAAAATATTTATCTAAAGAAGACGATCAAAATGGACAAAAATTAATTGGGGCGTTTTATCCAGATGAAATGGAAAGCCCAGCATACCAAGACGTAAAAATTGCATTCAAAGTGACAATGCCTGATACAGAAGATAAAATAATAATCAATCATGCGCAAATATCAGATGATAGTGATGAAAATGGAAAAGAAATTGATGATAAAGATTCGATTCCAGACGAATGGAATGAAGGTGAAGACGACCAAGATATTGAAAAAGTAAAAGTACAATATTTTGATTTAGCTCTAAGAAAATGGGTAACAAAAGCAATAGTAATAGAAAATGGTAAAGAAACTGTAACAGAAACAGGACATACAGCAGAAGATGATCCAGAAGAAATAGTAAAAGTAGACTTAAAGAAGAGTAGCTTGAAGAACATTGTTGTTAAATTTGAATACAAAATAAGAATAACAAATGAAGGAGAAATTGCAGGATATGCAAAAGAAATTTCAGACTATATACCAGAAGGGTTAAGATTTGATCAAGCAGAAAATCCACTATGGCAAGAAGCAGAAGGAAAAGTAACAACAGACCAATTAAAAGATAAACTGTTAAATCCAGGAGAAAGTGTAGAGGTATCTATAATTTTAACATGGATAAATAGAGAAGATAACATGGGATTAAAAGTAAACGTAGCAGAAATAAGTAAAGATTATAATGAATATGGAACACCAGATATCGACTCTACACCAAATAATCAAAAGCCAGGAGAAGATGATATAGATGATGCAAAAGTAATGTTAACTGTAAAAACAGGTGAAATAATATTCTATATTGGAACAACTATTGCAGTACTTACAATTTTAGGAGTGGGTATTGTTGGAATTAAAAAATATGTTTTGAAATAATATAATAAGGAGACTAGAAATGCTATAGTGCATTCTAGTTTCCTTTTATATATGCTATTTAAGGTTTATACTTTTGACATATATTTAAGTTTTGAGAGTATTTGTTGTAAAGTACTTTGTAAAAAATAGTTTACATTAAAAAAGCGTTATGCTATAATTCATATTAAAGAAAAAAGAGAGAGAGGAATAAAATGAATCAAATACTTTTTACAGGAGATAAAGATGATACTTCAGAAACAAGAAAAATAATACAAGTTTTTTGTGGTATTATAATTGTATTCTCAATTATTTTAATAGTTGTTGGTGCTTATTCGTTAATTCATGAAAAAAATAAAAAAACAAGTAGTGTAAAGAAACCGCAAATTAGTGTTACAGAGAGTAATGGAACGGTAACAATAAATGCTAAACATTCAATTGGAATTGATAGCTTATATTACTCTTGGGATAATGGAGAAGAAACAAAAATAAGTGCAAATGGAGAAAGGGAATTAACTGAGCAAATTGAATTACCAAATGGAGACACAACACTTAATATTAGATTAATAGATAGTAATCAAAATGAAAGTAAAGCTGTGAAAGGCTTTAAATATAATGAAAATACTGATAGACAAAAACCACAGATTCAAATATTGGCTACGTCAGAAAAAGAAAATGTTCAAATAATTGCTACAGATAATAAAGAGATATCTTATATCGAATACAAACTGAATAATAATGAAGCAGTAAAAGTAGAAAATAGAGGAGCGGATAAAACAAAGTTAGAAGTTAAGCTTGAAGTAAAGGAAGAAACAACACTTATAGTTAAAGCTTATGATTCAAGCGGAAATAGTTCGAATAAAGAAATCTTGGTTAGACCAGTTACTCCACCTAAGATTGAATTGAAAAAGAGCAGTGGAGAATTAATAATTAGAGTTACAGACGACGAGGAAGTTACAAAAGTTGTTTATAATATAAATGGAACTGAGTATACTAAAGATAATACTGGTGAAGATAAGAAGAAATTTGAAATTAGGCACCAATTAGAAAAGGGAGAAAATATAGTAAAGGTAATAGCCTATAATATTGGTGGTGCTAAGAAAGAAACTATAGGAAAATGTACTTATTAAACAGATTGGAGAAAAGATAATAAAATATGGATGCTATGCAGATTTTAAGATTCTTACTATATTTTATAATATATTCATTTTTTGGCTGGATACTAGAATCAATATATAAGTCTTTTATTGAAAAAAGAATAATTAATAGTGGATTTTTGTTTGGACCTTTTTGTCCGATTTACGGATTTGGAGCCTGTATTATGATTCTTTGTTTAGAGCCATTTAAAAATAATGCAATGCTGTTATTTGCAACCTCATTTGTTGTTATGTCTATATGGGAATATATCGTTGGATGGCTTTTAGAAAAGCAATTTAATACTAAATATTGGGACTATACTGGAAATTTCTTAAATATAAAAGGTAGAGTGTGTTTAAAAAACTCTACTTTTTGGGGTGCTTTGGGTGTAATTTTTATGATGTGGATACATCCAGTAATAGAAAAGTATGTTATTATATTAAATAATGCAACTTTATTATATTTGAATATTATTTTATTAGTTGCAATTGGAATTGATGCAATTATCACAATTGTAAAGATGAAATCACTTGAATCTACTGTAGAGGCAATTAAGGAATTAGGAGAAACAATTAAGACTAAGATAAGTGAACTTAAAGACTTAGGGGCTGATTCTATTGAAAAAGTAAAAGGTACAGAAATAATAATAGAAGATTTAAAGAGAAAAGAAGCAATATTAAAAGTTAGATTATATAGATATGTTACTAGATTAAAAAAAGCATTCCCAACAATTAAGTCTGATAGTATTTCGCAGTTATTAAACCAGAAAATAGATTTAAAAGCATTGAAGGAAAAAATAAAAAAGAAAATAGATAAAAAATAAGGAGAAAAAATGGTTCAAGATATATATGTTATAGATAACTCGAATGAATTAAAAAATGTATTAAATAATTTATTTAAAACAAATAATGAGTATCATTTTAAACAAGTAACTACAAAACAAATTGATATTGCACTAAGAAATATTCCAGCGTTAATTATTATTCATGAAGACACACTAACAAATGAAGTATCTAGTATATATAGTAAAATAAAGGAAAACGATGATAATAATATTACTCCAATAATTGTTGTCTCATCAAATATAGATAGGCAACATAGAGTAGAGGTTTTAAAAACTGGAATAGAACATTATATCAAAAAGCCAATAGACGAGGAATACTTTTATTATACAATTATTAATCTTCTAGATTTATTAGATATAAATAGAAGAGTAAGTCCACTTACTGGGCTACCAGGAAATGTTCAGATACAAGCTGAAATGAAAAAAAGGTTATTAAATGATGAAGAATTTTCAATGATGTATTTTGATTTAGACAATTTTAAGTCATATAACGATTTATATGGATTTTTTAAAGGTGATGAAATAATTAAATTTACAGCCAAGGTTATTTCAAGACATATTCATAGTAGGGAATGTGACTCCAGCTTTGTAGGACATATTGGTGGAGACGACTTTGTAGCAATTGTTTCAACAACTGATTGCGAGATTATATGTCAGAATATAATTGCAGAATTTGATAAAAATATAGTTAATTATTATTTAGAGGAAGATGCTCTAAGAGGGTATATTGAAGTTGAAAATAGAAAAGGAATACTTGAACAATTTCCAATTGTTTCAATTACAATTGGTGTTGTAAATGTTACAAAAGGTAGATTTAATAATATTCTGGAAATAGGAGAAATGGGAGCTGGTGTAAAGCATCTAGCAAAAACTATTCCAGGTAGTACATATGTAATAAATAAAAGGGAAGCCTAATAGCTCAAAATACAAGCTATTAGGCTTTGTCCTAATTCATTATAGAGTCATTGTACATTAAAAAGTCTCGAACGAATCGTTGGTATTTGCAGGGTAAACAGGAAATTTCACATTTTTTATAAATATGTTTACCATAAATAAAATATGCATTTTCTTCAGGTGATAGCTTATGCACTGTATAATGTGCAAAAGCTATAGAGTTTTGCAGATTTGTACATATAAATATATCGTCACCAACATGTAGTTTAACAGACATATTTATATATTGTCTATTGTTTGAAACAACAATAATTTGCCTATAAGTATAATCATTAGGCTTTTTTATTTCCAGTCCTGATTCGGAAAATGTTGCGTGTTTCAAAGTGCAAAGAATCTTATGCTTTTCTCGACGCCCTTGACATTCCGCATTTTTCTGTAATAAAGCATAAACTTTTTTCCACTGCTTTTTGCTTAAGGATGATGTTATTTGAGCTGATGTTAAACCAGACCTCCCAACCAATTCATCCATAGATGTTGAAGATTGTGCAGCATCTATTATTGTGCCATAAATTCCAATCCGTTTCATACAAACACTCCTTTTAAAAAAGTAAAATAAAAAGTAACTCTATTTTTGTTAGGAACTTACCCCTTTCAAAAAACATAACATAGTTACAATAATATTATAACAAAATAATCTAAATTTGTAAACTGTTTATACTGGTGAAAACATTATAAATCTTTTTACTTCATTTGTTTTTCTGAACGTTCAGTCTAGTTTTTTCGCTTGACACAATACACTTTTGGGAATATACTAAATGGTAAATTAACTTTAAAGGGGGTTAAATTTTAAATGGATAGTTTAATTGAAATTAGATGGCACGGTAGAGGTGGCCAGGGAGCAAAAACAGCATCACTGTTACTTGCAGATGCTGCATTTAATACGGGAAAGTATATTCAAGGATTTCCAGAGTACGGACCTGAAAGAATGGGTGCTCCAATTACTGCATATAATCGAATTAGTAATAGCCAAATTAATATACATAGCAATATTTATGAACCAGATTATGTAGTAGTTGTTGATGATACTTTACTTGAAAGTGTTGATGTAACTGCCGGCTTAAAAGAAACTGGTGCTATTGTTATAAATACAACCAAAAGTGATAAACAATTAAAAAGCGTTTTAAATAATTATAAAGGGGAAATTTATACTATTGACGCAAGAAAGGTATCAATGGAGGCACTTGGAAGATATTTCCCAAATATTCCGATGCTTGCTGCAATTGTAAAAGTAAGCAAAGTTATGACAGAGGAAGAACTTCTAAATGATATGGAAGGATCTTTTAAACATAAATTTGCAAAAAAACCAGAAGTTATTGAAGGAAATATGAAATCTTTAAAACTTGCTTTGCAAGAGGTTAAAAAGATAAATATTAATTAGTATAAGTGTGGATTTATCTAATTTTAAAAATAACAGTTATTTTAGAAAGGAGTTTTAGTGGATTATGTGTGAAAAAATTAATATACATACACCAGCCGAGGACCTAACAATTGGTGGAAACATCTATAATGCTGGAAACGCAAAAGAGTTTAAAACGGGTGACTGGAGAAGTGTAAGACCTGTATTTATACCAGAAAAATGTAAACAATGTGGTTTATGTTTTCCAGTTTGTCCAGATGATTCTATTCCAGTAAAAGAACAAAAAAGACAAGATTTTGATTACGATTATTGTAAAGGATGTGGTATTTGTGCAAAGGTTTGCCCATTTGGAGCAATAAAAATGGAAGATGAAAATAAAAAAGAAGAAGGGGGAGAAAATTAAATGGGAATTAGAGAACGTTTAAGTGGTAATGAAGCAGCAGCAATTGCAATGAAGCAGATTAATCCAGATGTAGTTGCAGCTTTCCCAATTACTCCATCTACAGAGATACCACAATATTTTTCAACATTTGTAAGTAACGGAACTGTTGATACAGAATTTGTGGCAGTAGAAAGTGAACATAGTGCAATGTCAGCTTGTATTGGAGCTGAAGCGGCAGGGGCAAGAGCGATGACTGCAACTTCTGCAAATGGAATGTCTTTAATGTGGGAAATGATTTATATTGCATCTAGCCTTAGACTTCCAATAGTTATGAGTTTAGTAAACCGTGCAGTATCTGGTCCCCTTAATATCCATAATGACCATTCAGATGCAATGGGAGTTAGAGACAGTGGATGGATTATGTTATTTAGCGAAAATAACCAAGAAGCATATGATAATTTATTAATGGCACATAGAATAGCCGAACATAAAGATGTTTTGCTACCTTTAATGGTTTGTCAAGATGGATTTATTACTTCACATTCAATAGAAAATATAGAACTTTTAGAGGATGAAGAAGTAAGAAATTTTGTAGGAACTTATAAGCCAGATCATTATTTATTAAACAAAAATGAACCAATTGCAATTGGACCACTTGATTTACAGGCTTATTTGTTTGAACATAAATATCAACAAGCTGAAGCTATGAAGAGTGCTAAAAAGGTAATTTTAGAAGTCGCAAAAGAATTTGAAGAATTAACAGGAAGAAAGTATTCATTCTTTGAAGAATACAAATTAGAGGATGCAGAAATTGCAATTGTTTGTATGAATTCTACAGCTGGAACAACAAAGTTTGTTGTAGATTCTTTAAGAGAAAAAGGAATTAAAGCAGGACTTTTAAAAATAAGAGTGTTTAGACCATTTCCAGCAGAAGAAGTTGCAAAAGCTTTATCACATTTAAAAGCAGTAGCTGTTTTAGATAAAGCAGATTCACTAAATGCAGCAGGTGGAGCACTTTTTGAGGATGTAACATCTGGTATGTATGTAAATAAATATTCTGTTCCAATGGTAAATTATATTTACGGAATAGGTGGTAGAGATACTACAGTAAAAGAAATAGAAAGTGTTTATAAGGATTTGCAAGAAATCTCAAGTGGAAAAAATGTGGAAAATCCATATCGTTATTTAGGTTTAAGAAAATAAATATAAAGTTATTTGTATTATATGTGTAAATGTAAAACTCTAATATGATGCTTAAATATAGAGTTTAATATAAATAAAGAGAAGAGATATAAAATTTTTGTAAGAGGAGGAAAAAAGTAAAATGGCATATAATTTAAAAGAAGTTATTTCAGAAAAGCCTTCTAGATTTACAGCTGGACACAGAATGTGTGCTGGTTGCCGGAGCTCCTATTGTAGGAAGAATGGTTTTAAGAGCTTTAAAAAAAGAAGATCATGCAGTTATCTCATGTGCTACTGGTTGTATGGAGGTTTCTACATTTATATATCCATATACTTCATGGACAGATTCATTTATTCATACTGCATTTGAATGTGCTGCAGCAAATGCCTCTGGTGCGGAGGCTGCATACAAGTCTTTGAAAAGACAAGGGAAAATTCCAGAAGATGATAACACAAAGTTTATTTGCTTTGGTGGTGATGGTGGTACTTATGATATAGGACTTCAGAGTTTATCTGGTGCAATGGAAAGAGGTCACGATATGGTATATGTTTGCTATGATAATGGTGCATATATGAATACTGGAATTCAACGTTCTTCTGCTACACCAAAGTTCGCAGATACAACGACAAGTCCAGATGGAGATGTTATACCAGGAAAGATGCAATCTAGAAAAGATTTGACTCAAATTATGGCAAGTCATCATATTCCATATGTTGCACAGAGTATTGGAATTAATAATTTCAAAGATTTATATGAAAAATCTGAGAAAGCGATTTATACTAAGGGACCAGCGTTTTTGAATGTATTTACTCCATGCCCAAGAGGTTGGGGTTATCCAACAGATGAATTGATGAATATTAATAAGCTTGCTGTTGAAACTTGTTATTGGCCTTTATATGAGGTGATTGATGGTAAGTATATTATTAATTACAAACCTAAAAATAAGTTGCCAATTGAGGAGTTTTTGAAACCACAAAGAAGGTTTAAGCATATGTTTAAACCTGGTAATGAATGGATGATTGAAGAGTTCCAAAAAGAGGTTGATTTAAGATGGCAAGAGTTATTAAATCTTGAAGAAGCAACTAATAAATAGATATGAATATATGAGTGGAATTTTGATATTCTGCATTTTATGAATGTAGAGGATTAACAAGTATAGAAATACCAAGTAGCGTAACTAGTATAGGAAATGGAGCATTTAAGGGTTGTGCACAATTAAGAAGTATAAATGTAGAAGAGAACAACCAAAGTTATTGCAGTGAAGATGGAATATTGTTTAATAAAGATAAAACGGAATTAATACAGTATCCACAAAGAAAAGGTGGAACACAATATATAATCCCAAGCAGTGTAACGAGTATAGGAAGTAATGCATTTTATTGCTGTAGAGGTTTAACAAGTATAAAAATACCAAAAGGGGTAACTAGTATAGGAAATTCTACATTTTTTTATTGTACAGGTTTAGCCAATATAGAAATAACAAGTAACATAACGAGAGTAGAACAATATGCATTCTATGGTTGTGGTAAATTAACAGAAATTAATTACCACGGAACAGAAGAACAGTTTAAAGCAATTACAATAGGAAGTTACAATGACTACTTCAAAAATGCTACAGTAAATTACATAGAATAAACAATAAAATTCAAAGAGAGAACTTATAAATAACAATGAAAATATTATTATAGAGTTCTCTCGATTTTTATATTAGAACTATTCTAAAAAACAAAAAACATATATAAAATTCATTTTAGATAACTTAATAAAGCAATAATATATAAGAGCAAAAAAATTTTAATTTTGATAAAAATAATCTATTATTCCATTATAAATTCCCCATGCAAGTTTATCTTGATATGAGTCTTCTAAAAGCAGTTTTTCTTCTTCAGGATTTGATAAAAAACCGCATTCTACAATTGAAATTGGTACTTCTACATGTTTCATAATGTATACAGTGTCTAATTTCATAGCTACTCTTTTATTTTCCTTTTGAATAGATTCATTTAAGTTGGATTGTAAACTTTTAGCAAGTTTTGTGCTTTGCTCATTTCCATCTTTGTAAAAACATTGCCATCCCCAATATTGATTTTGTGGAATTTTGTTTAAATGTATTGAAACAAATATATCTGCACTATTTTCGTTTCCTATTTTTACTCTATTGTGAATATCTGATATTTTTTTCTCTTTTAATGTTTTACTATCTAAGTCATAAATTGCATTTTCGTCACTTCTTGTTAATATTACTGTTGCACCACTTTGTTCTAATAGGTTCTGAACTTTTAATGCAATCTTTAAATTTGTTTGCGCTTCTGTTGTTCCATTACTACTTTGTGCTCCTTCGTCTGGTATGCCATGACCTGCATCTAGTACTATAACTTTATTTGAAACAGGCAGTGCCACAGTAGGAACTGTACTACTGTTATTGTCTACTCTTACAGTTTGAAATACAAAAACAAATAAAGAAACCAGTACCATTGAAGTAATTAATAATAATCTTTTTTTACTAAGTACAATCATAAAAAATCCCCCATATGTATTTTTATATAAAATATATGAGAAGAAATGTTTTTTAGAACTGTTTTTTAAAATATTACAAATATTACAGAAATGTAAAGAAACTGTAATAAAACGTCACTAAATGTAGTTCCGTAAAGAGTTTTGAAAATTTAACTAAAAACATGATTTAAGAGGTGTTGCATCGTTTTTTTAGGTAAAGTAAGATATTATTAGATAATTTATTTTTGAAAAGGAGAAAAATAATATGAAAGGTGAAAAAATATTTAAACAAGTGGCTAGCATAATTACAATAGTACTACTTTTGCAGTATATAAGCATACTTGCGCCACTTATGCAAGTAAAAGCAGAATCAGCAACGGTTGATGGAATTGCATGGACTTATGAAACTGATTCAAATGGTAATGCAGTAAATGTACAACCAAGTAATAAAGATTTAATAGTTGGAGATATAACTATACCAAGTGAATTAAGCGGACATAGCATAGTTAGTATAGGAAATAGTGCATTTAAGTACTGTAGTAGTTTAACAAGTATAGAAATTCCAAGTAGTGTAACAAGTATAGGAGATGGAGCATTTTCTGGATGTAGCAGTTTAACAAGTATAGAAATCCCAAGTAGTGTAACAAGTATAGGAGATACTGCATTTTATAAATGTAGCAGTTTAACAAGTATAAAAATTCCAAATAGTGTAACTAGTATAGAAGATAGAGCGTTTTGTGGCTGTAGCAGTTTAACAAGTATAGAAATTCCAAATAGTGTAACGAGTATAGGAGGCTATGCATTTTTTGGATGTAGCAGTTTAACAAGCATAGAGATTCCAGAGAGTGTAACGTTTATAGAAGGAGATGCATTTAATGGATGTGACAATTTAACAATTATATGTGAATCTGATTCTTATGCGTATTCATTTGCAAAGAAGAATAATATAAATGTAAATGTGCAAGATATTGTGAAATTTAATGATGAAAATTTATATAGTAAAATAAAAGAAATATGTAATGAATTGGGAAAAATGCAAGATTATAATGATGAAGAAAAGAAAATAACAATTAATGCAATAAATGAAATAACATCATTAGATTTATCAAATGCTCAAATAAGTGATTTGTCAGGAATGGAGAAATTTAACGGTTTAAAATATCTAAATCTAAATAACAACAATATAAAAGATATAAGAAACATAGGCAATTTGAGTGTACTAACAGAACTAAACTTAGATAATAATAAAATAAGTGATGTAAGTGTATTAGATAATATGCAATTTGATAAGCTAACATTAAAAAATCAAAGTATTGAAATGACAATAATGAAACATGAAAACGATTTACTAGATATATTGAAAAAAGCAAATAATAATAAATATTTTAATCATCAAATAGTTTCATATACAACTAACAACTGTAGTGTGAATGATGGAAAAGTAATCGTAAAAGATGATTTTAATACTAACGAAGAGGCAACAATAACAGTAAACAAAGGACTAATGGATGGTACAACATGTACAATAAAGACAGAAGACACAAACAACTTAAAAATTGAGGAAACATTAAATAATTCAATTTATTTAAACTTAGAAGCATATAAAAATGATGGTGTTTTGGATAAAAGTGATATTGACATTTGCTATGTATTAAATAATGGTGATGAAAAAAGATATACATCAGATATTGCACTAAAAGTTGGAAATAATAATGTTATTGTTAAGTTTTTTGGACGTGAACTAAAAAATATTACAATAGAAGGTAAAGTAAATATATCAGCATTTAGAAAAAATGGTAGAATTTATATACGTTCTAATATAAATGATACTATTAAATATTCACTAACTAGTAATGGAGAGTTAGTAGAATATACAGCACCAATTAGTAATACTGATTCAAAAAGTATTTTTGTTAAAGTAGGAGAAAATAATATAAAAGAAGTAAACATAGATGATATGACAGACTCTGAAATATATGACACTAAAACAAGTGCTGATGTATATACTATGGAGATTACTTGTGTTCATGGCGATAATGAGAAAGCAGTAAGAAGAAATGGAGAAATAACCGTATACGAAGTACTAGATGGACTAGTTTCAGCTGAATATAAATTAAGTGATAGTACAGAATGGGTTACATATAATAAGTCTTTTAACGAGAGAAATATGAAGATAATGAATATTGGTGCAGATAGCATATTAATTCGTGGAAAATTATCAGGACCTGGTAATGTTATATATATAAAATTAAATATTGCAGATGAAGACAGATTAGGTGAAGTTACAGGAATTTATAGCGAAAATAATAAAAATTATATTTTTAGACAAAATAGGTATTTAGAAGGAGTATCTAAAGATTCAAAAGAGAATATTTTAATAAATGATGATACTGAAGTTAAGCAATTTAAAGAAAATGGAGTAATAGATATTACAAAAGTTGCAGGAGATGTTTTAGTCTTAAAGGATGATGGAAAAGTCTATAAAATTGTGGATTCAAATTATAATTTACAACAGATTACAGGAAGTGAGAAATTTACATGTATTTATGGTGTATATGCTGTAGATGTTAATAATGCAATATGGGAATGCAAATATAATTCAACAGATAAACAATATAATTATGAAAGATGTGATAAATATCAATTAAATAACATAGGAACAATACAAAAAATTATACAATCAAAGGGAATATTATACGTATTATGCACTGACGGAAAAGTAATTAATTTAAATAATAGTTCAGAAATTGCAAGTGATGTAATAGATATATCTGCAGATGACTTACAAGTAAAAATATTGAAGCAAAACGAAATGTATTTAGATACTCAATCAATTAGTTTAAATTGTATTATAAAAAATAGTGAAGTTCCAGTAAGAATAAATAAAGATGGAATAATATTAACCAATAAAGGAAATCTATATATACCAAATTATGGTATAATTAATTATAGCAGTGACAATAAGAACGAAAATAATACGAATATTAATATTGCTATAGATTCATATCCAGAGAAGCCTAGCAAGACGGGAATAAGTAAACTTGGGGATTATACGTATCAAGATAGTACAGGTAAAACATATTATATTATTGGTGATTATATAGAAGATTATTCATACTCTAATAATGTAAGTCATTGGAGTAAAAAGTATTATATAAAGAATAATGATGAAATATTAAAAGATTACAACGATATACAAGTATCAAAAGATGAAAGTGAAAATAATTTAAAGCAAAATAAAGTTGATATAAAAGTAAGTGTACCAGAAAATAAATATAAAATAAAAATGCCTAACAACGAAACTTCAGAAAAAAACCAAATAACATATGAAGCAACAGATAATGGAATTTACACATTTGAATTTACAGATAAAAGCAGTAATTATACGGTAATTAGAACAGTTCATGTTTCAAGTATTCAAAGCAGAAAAGAAACTAAAGTGCCAGAAGTTACAGTAGTAAATGGAAAAATTAAATTAGAAAGTGATAATGATATTGAGTATTCTGTAGATAATGAAAATTGGACTAAATACACAAAAGAAATTGAATATAGTGTACCAATTTACGCAAGAATAATAAATAATGAGTATGAATGTAGTATTTTAAAAATAACAATAGATACAGATGGTAAATTAAATGTTGAAAATACAGAAAATAGAAAAGTTAATGGATATATACTTCAAAATGGTAATGAATCTAATGTGGGCTGGTCAGATAAAAATAATAATAAAAATATAGAATTGGAAGAAGAAATAAAAAAAGACAATACAAATAGTAACCAAGATAATGATAACAATAAAGGATTATTAGGATTATTGAATAAGATTGCATCTGATTTGATATATAGTTTTACTGCGACAGACAAGTTTTATCGTGGACAAGACGGTGGTTATGCTTCTACTGATCCGTATACATCGCTTGGAGAAATAACATATAAAGATATGGAAAATGATAATGTAAGTATGCAAAGTGAAAATACAATAAGAGGTTTATCTGACAGTGCGAAAAATATTGATTATTCGGTAATATGTAATGCTAATTACATAGGAAATTCAAATAGTAAAACAATTTATGCATATGTAGACAGCGATGGAAACCTAGAAAGTAATATAGAAGTCATAAAAAAAGCTAAAGAAGTAATAGGAGACGAGAAATATGTTAAAGTAGTAGGAGATGGTTCTTCATTTCTAATATTGACACAAAAAGGAGAAGTATATGCAGTTGCAAATGGAAATGACGAGAGTGGCTTAGCACGATTATGGAACAAAATGAATTTAGGAAACTATTTGATAGCTGGTCCAACATTACGTATAGTTTATAAATTAGAAGTAAGTAATATTGTTGATATTTACGACTTTTCTACAGCTTTAACAAAAGATGGAGATGTAATTTCACTTTTAGTAGATGATACAAGCTTAACATCTGCTGTACAAGAACTTCAAGAGCAAACAGATAAGTATTTAGTAGCATCGCATTTAGCACTTAAAGACGGTAAATTATATAATTTAGATGATGTTACAAATGGAACAGAAGTAAAAGTTGGAAAGATTGTAGAATCAGATACACCGAAATATGGTACATATTCTAAAGAAAATAAAGCAATAAGGTTTTTTAATGGATTAAAAAGAAATGAAGATGGAACATTAAAAGATGTAACTAAAAAAGATGATGAAATTTATTTTGATGTTCAAGAATCAAATGAACAATTGCCAAGATTTGTCGATATAGCCGAAAATACTGAAAGTGGCTTGACAGCTCATTATGAATATATATGGATAGCTCATAGAGGCTCAGCGGAGGAAAATAAAGATAATTATGACAACAGCACTGCTAATAAATATATACCAGTATATGCACTAGCAGAAAATGGAGAAGTTTGGGCATATATTGGAGGTTGTATTGTAGATACAGGTGTAAATTTAGAATATTTTGGACCAACAGCAAATTATAATTTAAGTAATAACAATTGGACAAATCAAAGTATTACTTTAAATTCTTCAGAAAATACAACAAGTAAAGTTGTAAGTGTAGTTGTAAAAGCAGGAGATACAGTTGTATCTGAAACAAAAGACAAAAATGCTAAAAGTGAGAATACTCCAATTACTGTTGAAAAAAATGGAATATATACAATTAATGTAACAGATTCAAAAGGAAGAACATATACAAGTAAAATTAAAGTAGCTAATATAGATAAATTAAAACCTACAATAGAAACTGTGGAAAGCACAACAGATGGTGAAGTTAATGTAAAAGCATATGATACAGAGGCAACAGAAAATTATGGTAAATCTGGAATTGCAAAAATAGAAGTTGCATATGAAGAACCAAATGAGCAAACACAGTGGCAACAAATTGCTACGCAAGTTGATGAAGAAGGCAATACTAATGCAACAGTAAAATTTATAGAAGGAAAAAATGCAGCATATGTAAGAGCAATAGATAATGCAGGAAATATAAGTGATGTAACTAAACTACAACCAGAAGCAATTATAACAGGAAAAGTTATAGTAAAATATCAAGATGAAGAAGGAAACAGTATAAAGCAAGATGTTACAATAACAGGAAAAGTAGGAACAGATTACAGTGTAAGCGAAGAAGAAATAAATGGATATGAATATATAGAAGTAGTAGGAAATAAAGAAGGTAAATATACAAAAGAGAATCAAGAAGTTATATTCAAATACAGAAAAGTTGAAGAAGAAAAACCAGTAATTCCACAAACAGGACAGGCTAGAACAATATATTTAATTCTAGGACTAGTAATTATAATATGTATAGGTGGACTTGTTTATATAAAAATAATTAAAGAAAGATAATTAAAGAAAAATCACGATACTTTTAAATAAGGTCGTGATTTTTTTAAAATTTAAAACTATAAACATAAATATTTTTTAGTTGGTATTTCAAAAAGGTATTGAAAAAAAGTGTAAAGTGTGTAATATTAATAATAAAAATTAATTACAAAGGAGAAGAAAAGTTGAGAGAAAATATTTTAAAAAAATGGAGTACAAAAAAATGCTTAATTACAATCTGGGGAATATTGGTATTAATTGGAACAGTTTTTTTTATTTTAGAAAAAACAAGGTTTGTACAATTAATTGATTTGGATATTTTATGGCATATAAAAACAGGAGATTGGATTTTAAAAAATGGATATGTTCCAAATGTTGATGTTTTTTCTTGGCATAAAGGCTTAAATTGGATTCCACATGAGTGGCTTTATGATGTTTTTTTGAGTGTTATATATGGAAGTTTTGGATTGCAGGGAATTGAGATACTTGCTACCACTTTATTATTTGCAAGAGTTGCATTTGTAACAATTTATAATGTGATAATAAAAAAGGAAGATATACAAGGATATTCCATATTTGCAATATGTATGCTAATTATTATGGGATATACATGGGCAGTAGGTAGACCCTTAGAACTTACCGCAATTATTATGCTTATAAATTTACTTATATTTATAAAAAAAAGAAAAAAAATTACATATTATTTAACTTTAGGAATAACAGGTTTTTTAATTTCAAATTTACATGGTGGAGCAATTTGGACTGTCTTTGCACCAATTATTGTACTGTTATTAGTTGATTTAGCTTATTTATGGAAAGATAGAAAGCAAGAATCTAAAGATGAACATAAAGAAGCGCTTTTTACTAAGCTAAAGGCAATTGGAATAGGAATAATTGCAGGCTTAATAAACCCTCATGGAATACAAGTATACAATTATTGTATAAAAATGCTATTTACAAGCGCAAGCCAAGCAACAAATACGATTGCAGAATGGCAACCAATTACTTTTATAAGTACTATTGCATGTTTACTATTTTTAGTAATATTTGTTTCTTTTGCATTTGATAAAAAAATATACCAATTAGATAAAGAGTCTATATCTAAACTATTGATAATATGTTTCTGGGGAGTTGGAATGTTAAGATATTGCAGACTAACACCAATATTTACATTTACAGTTTTACTATGGGGATATGAGTTTGTAAAAAACTTTATTATATATATTGTAAATAGTTTTAGCTTAAATAAAATATTTAATATTTTGAAAATTGTGACTACAATATGTGGTGTTATTTTTATAATACTAACTATGATAATGGGAGGAAAATGGTTTAATTATTATTTTAAACATGATGAAGAGACACTTATGAAAGCACAATTCCCATATAAATGTATTGAATATCTAAAAGAAAATAACATAAAGGATAAAATATATAATGACAATGTTTGGGGAAATTGGATGTTATTTAATGATATTCCAACATTTATAGATGGAAGATGTGATCCATTTGTAAAGGAATTTAGTCCTGGAAATAATCAGTTTGTTGAAGTGGCTAATACAAAAACATTAGATGCTTATTTATATATTTTCGATAAATATGATATTCAATATGTCTTTTTACAAAACAACAAAGACATACGTATATTACTAGAGAGTACTGAACAGTGGGAAACAGTAGTTATAGAAGACATGGGAATGATTTTAAAAAGAAAATAAATCTTGTAATTTTATATATAAATGTGTTATAGTATAAATTATGAAAAACGTATGTGGAGGGATATCATGAATAGAGGAAGAAGATATGAAGCAGGCGGAGAGTTAAATATAAAAAAGGTAATAGCTGTAATTATTGCAATTGCAGTAATCATTATGGTTATTGTAGGACTTTCTAAGATTTTAAATACAAAGCCAAAAGATAATGAGAAAATAATTTCAATAGACTATTTTTCAGTATATACAAATGGAAAATGGGGAGTTATTAATTCAAAAGGAGAAACTATTGTTGAACCAACCTATGAAGAAATGATTCAAATTCCAAATAAATCAAAAGCAGTGTTTATTTGCACATATGATGTTGACTATAACACAGGTAAATATAAAACAAAAGCATTAAATGAAAAAGGACAAATTTTTTCACAATATGAATTAGTAGAACCAATTTATAATGTTGATGAGAATAATAATTTATCAACAGAAGATAGCATATTAAAGGTATGCAATAATGGAAAATATGGTATTATAGATTTTAACGGAAAAGAAATTGCTTCATGTCAATATGACGAAATCTATGCATTAGACGGTGTAAAAAATAGCATTATTACAGTTAAAGATAATAAAAAAGGTCTAATAGATACTAAAGGAAATGTTATTATAGAAAATGACTATAAAAATATAGAAAATTTAACTTCTAAATACGAGAATGGATATGTTGTTCAAAATACAGAAAATAAATATGGCGTAATTAATTATAATAAAAAAGTAGCATTAGAATGTAAATATGATGAGATTAAAAAAGTATATGGAGATAATTCATATGTTGTAAAAGAAAATTCTAAATTAAAAATTATAGATACTACGGGAAATGTTTACTTAGAAAATAAATATTCAGATATACTTGCAATAAATGATGGCAATGCAATAGTAAAAAAAGATAATAAATTTGGAGTTGTTTCAAAAACAGGAGATGAAAAAGTACCAGTAGAATATCAAGAACTATCTTATTTATACTCAAATAATTATATAGCTAAAAAAGATGGAAAATATGGAGTAATAAATATAGACGACAATGTACTATTAGATTTCCAATACACAAGTTTATTCTATAGAGATACTGCAGATTTCTTAGAGGGCAATAAAGGTCAGGCAGAATCTGATATTATTAGCCATACATTCCAAGTGAAGCTAACAGGAACAGTTTCAGAAGTTAATGTTGAAAAAGGATATATTAAAGTAAGACAAAATAATGAAAATAAATATTATACATTAAAATTTGAAGAAAAGAAACAACAAGATATTTTAAAATCTAATACTTTATTCTTACAAAAAAAGGATGAAAAATATGGATTTGTAGATAAAAACGGAGTTCCAGTAGTAAATTATATTTATGATGATGCAACAGAACAAGATGAATATGGATATGCATGTGTAAAAAAGGACGGAAAATGGGGAGCGATAGATCAAAAAGGAAAAGTTGTTGTAGAACCAAAATATTCTTTAGAAAACAATACAATTATAAAGTTCATCGGTAAATGGCATCTTGCAGAGGATTTAAATGCTAATTATTATACTGATGCTGAATAAAATGGAGACAGGTAATGGAAGTAAAAACAGGAATTGATATTATCGAAGTTGGAAGAATAAAAAATGCAATTGAAAGCTCAAATGGCAAGTTTTTAGAAAAAGTATATACACGGAAATGAAATTATTTATTGCAATTCTAAAGGAAAAAATTGTTATGAACATTTTGCAGCTAGATTTGCAGCAAAAGAGGCAGTAATTAAAGCATTATCAGATTTACTAAAAAATAAATATGAATTAGATTGGAAGGATATCGAAATAATAAATAGTAAAGATGGGAAGCCTAAATTAATACTTCATAGAGAAATAAAAAATATAGCAAGTATTGACATTAGTTTATCTCATTTAAAGGAATATGCAGTTGCAAACGCTATGATTTTAGTAGAAAATGACCCATCTTAAAATGGGTCATTTTTTAAGAAGAAAGGAGAAAAAATGGAGTTTTTTGATTCACATGCACATTATGATGACGAAAAATTTGATGAAGATAGAAAGAAAGTTATAAGTAAAATTTATAAAGAAGGAGTTACAAGAGTAATATCAGCAGGTTATAGTATTGAATCTTCTAAAAAAGCTATACAGCTTGCAAAGAAAAATGAATTTATATATGCCACATGCGGAGTTTCACCAAATGATATTCCATCTTCAGCAAGCGAATGGAAAAATCAATATAAAATGTTAGAGGAACTTATAAAAAAAGACAAAGTTGTTGCCGTTGGAGAAATAGGACTTGATTACTATTGGAATAAGGAAAATAAAGAATTACAAAAAGAGATATTTATAAATCAAATAGAACTTGCTAATAAATATAATCTGCCAATTGTTATTCATACAAGAGAGGCAATTATGGATACAATTGATATTCTAAAAAATAAAATAATAGTAAAAAAAGCAGGTGTCTTTCACTGCTGTCCACAAAACAAGGAACTTATTAAAGAAGCATTAAAGCTTGGATTTTATATTTCATTTGCAGGCCCAATTACTTTTAAAAGTTCAAAAAATGCTAAAGAAATTGTGAACATGGTTCCAATTGATAGAATACTAATTGAAACAGATAGTCCATATTTATCTCCAGAACCTAATAGGGGTAAAAGAAATGATTCTACAAATGTTAAATTTACTGCTGCTAAAATTGCAGAATTTAGGAATATAACACTTGAAGAAGCTGCAAGTGCTACTTATAAAAATGCTAATAAAATTTTCTCTATATAGATGTTAATTGTCATAAGTATTGTACAAGTATCATATAATATATTATACTATTTAATTACTTAACAATTGTATGTATTCGGACTCTAAGAATTTCACATTTATATTAAGTAACATATAGAACCTTGTTTTTCCAAATTTGACATATTTTTATATAAATGTTATAATAAGATTGTTTCTTAAAAGGAGGGACTAAAATAATATATGAAAAAAGATGATAAAGCATCAGTATCGCTAAAGAAAATAATTGTTATAAGTTTAATAATGATTTTTGTTATGGGAATTGGCGTAATGGCAACAAATTCTAAAGTTAGCAATGTAAAGATTATCTTATCTAATGGATATGAAATGAAGGTTTTAACATCAAAAACTAAGGTTTCAGAAATTTTAGATGAAAATCATATAATTCTTTTACCAGAAGAAAAAACGGTGCCAAAGAGTGATGAGGAATTATCAGATAATAAAACTATAAAAATTTCTAAGAAAGATGAAGAAGAGCAAACTATTGCAAATCAAACAGGAGAAGTAACTATAGAAGAAATTTTACAAAGTTATGATTCTATTGTTGAAAAAATTATAAAAGAACAAATAACAATTCCATATGAAACTGTTACAAAAGATGTTTCAACAGGTACAGGAACTAAACAAGATAAAGTAGTTCAAAAAGGTGAAGATGGAATTAAAGAAATTACTTATAAAGCAAAATATCAAAACGATGTAGAGATAGAAAAAGTAGAAATTTCTTCAGAAGTAATAAAAGAACCTGTTAATAAAATTGTAGAAGTAAGAACAAATCAAGTAACGTCAAGAGCTTCGACAGAAAGAAAAGCTACTTCTAATCCTGCACAAACAAGTACTACATCACTTGCAAAAAAAGTTGAAGGTATTACACCAACTGTAAAAACCTTAAATGCATCTGCATATACTGCTTCAACATGTGGTAAAGCACCAGGGTCAAGTGGGTATGGAAGAACTTCTTCAGGTGCTATGGCATCATCATGGTATACAGTTGCAGCAGGAAGTGGGTATAAGTTAGGTACAGTTATTTACATTCCATATTTTGCAAATAAACCAAATGGTGGTTGGTTTGTTGTACAAGATAGAGGTGGAGCAATTTCTAATAACAGAGTAGATGTTTATATGAACACTTATAATGAATGTATCAGCTTTGGTAGAAGAAATCTAGAATGTTATATTTATGAATTTTAAAATAAGAGAAACAAAAAGGAGATTAAATACTAAAAATGAGTGTATAATCTCTTTTTTTAATAAGAATGGTGGTAAAAAATGAACGAAAAAAAGAATTGGAAAAAATGGTTATATTGGTTTTCTTTTTCAATAGCAGTAATTATTATATATAAGATATTTGATAATTTTTCACAAATAGGAGATTGGCTAAAAAATTTCTTTTCTATTATAATGCCATTTATTATAGGAGTGCTAATTGCATATATTTTATATTTGCCATGTAAAAAATTTGAAAGAATATATAGTAAAATAAAAATAGTAAAGAAAAGAGCAAGACCACTTAGTATTATTACAGTATACACTATTGTAACTATAATTATAATTCTTGCAATAAGATTTGTTGTGCCTGTAATTTTACAAAGTTTTAATGATTTAATAAGTAATTTCCAAAATTATTTTAATATAACAATGCAGAGCATTAATGAGCTTCCAGATGATTCTATCTTTAAAAGTGAATTCTTTTCGAAAATTGTAAATGAAGTTAGAAATTATGATTTTACTCGACTTATTAATATAGATACTATAACTCAATATGCACAAAGTGCAATTAGTTTTGCAACAGGCATTTTCGACTTTTTTGTATCAATTATCGTTTCAATATACATATTGTTAGAAAGAAGGGAAATAATAGGATTTGCAAAGAAGCTTTCAGGAGCAATATTTAAGAAAAATGTTTATAAAAATATAGGTCGTTATTTTAATAAAACAAATGAAGTATTTTTTAAGTTTTTATCAAGTCAGTTATTAGATGCTATAATTGTTGGCATTTTAGTATCAGTTGCTATGTCAATAATGGGAGTAAAATATGCAGTACTACTAGGATTTATGATAGGACTATTTAATATGATACCTTATTTTGGAGCAATTATAGCAGTTATTATTGCAATTATTATTACACTTTTAACTGGTGGACTATCACAGGCAATTTGGATGACAATTGTTGTTATCATATTACAACAAATAGATGCTAATATTATAAATCCAAAGATAGTAGGAGATTCTTTAAAAATAAGCCCACTACTTGTAATTTTTGCAGTTACATTAGGTGGAGCATACTTTGGAGTACTTGGAATGTTCTTGGCAGTTCCAGTTATTGCAGTTATAAAGATAATTTTAACGGATTTTATTGAGTATAAAAGTAGAACAGAAGAAGGTTAGTTAACAAAGGAAGGAAAAAATGAAAAAGATTAAATTAGTTATAGAAATTATACTTATAGTTAGTATTTTTATTCTTGTTGGAATGATTGCTTATGACTATTATGATATGGAAAAAACCAAAAAAGATACAGGCAGTATGATAAATGAGATAGATGGAATTATTGTTGCCAATAAAGAATTTAATGAAAGCAATTTAAATGATAATACAGATAATAGAAATACAAATATAAAAGATAATAGAAATTCAAAAAAAATAGCGAAAGTATCTGGATGTGTTGTATATGGAAAAATTAAAATAGATAAAATTGAAATTGAGTATCCAATTATAGAATATGCAAGTGAAAACTCGTTATGGAAGTCAATTTGCAAAATATCTAGTAATGATATTAATGGTAAGGGAAATTTGTGTTTAGCAGGACATAATATGAGAAATTTCAGTATGTTTGGAAATTTAAGAAAAGTAGATATTGGAGATACAATAGTTATTACAAATTTAAATGGTGAAGAATATGTTTATAAAGTATATGAAAAAACATATGTTAACCCAGATCAAACTGAAGTCCTAAAAGATACTGATGAGGCGATTGTAACTCTTGTTACGTGCAATGATGCCTCAAATAAAAGATTAATTGTAAAAGGCATCAGTGTCAGTGAGAACAGTTCTGTTTGAATTAATGTGAAAATGTAATATAAATTTAATATAATGAGCTTATATAGGCTTCCGTAGGGGGAAAATAAATTATAACGTTTTCCCACTCTTTTTTTTTTATGATTAAAGTGTTAAGATTTACGTATAGAAATATATAAATATAATAAGAAAGTGAGTGAACTTATGAAAAAGGCAATTAATGCATTTCAATTTCTTATAATAACGATAGGAATTATTGTTATTAGTATTTTTATAATACCTATTATTTTTGGTATTAAACCTTTTGTGGTTCTATCTGGTTCAATGGAGAAGGAAATAAAAACAGGCTCGATTGTATATGTTAATTCAAACATAAAAGCAGAAAATATAAAAGTTGGCGATATTATAGCATTTAGTATTAATAATGGACAAGCGACTCATAGAGTAATTAGCATAAATGATAATAGAACTTTTACTACTAAGGGAGATGCAAATCAAACTGAAGATTTAACTCAAGTTAAGTTTGAAAATTATATGGGAAAAACTATATTATCTATTCCATATTTAGGATATATAGTTAGAGATTTACAAGCTCATATAAAACTTGTTATAGCTTTAGGAGTATTAAGTATTATTTTAGTAATTGTTGTTAATAAAGATAATAAAGAAATATGTGATAAAAATTAATTATTATAGAAGGGAGGAAAACAAGTATGAGGGAAAAAGTTAAAAGTAAGAAAAAAATATTTGTTATTATTTCAATTATTGCTATTGTTTTTATTATTGCAATTGTAAATATAGCCAATAAAGACACTATGTTAGCTTATTATACAAGCATGGATAAGACAATAAACAAATTTAAAATTAGTAAAGTACAAGCTAATGTTGAAGAACCAGGTTATACAGATAATCAAATATTAAAGCCAAATTCGCAAATAACAAAAGACCCAACATTATCTAATACTGGTGAAGTTCAAAGCTATATAAGAGCGCAAGTGTATGTTCCAATAACTAAAAATATTAGGTATGTAGATCAAAATGAAAATGTCGTAATACCACAAGAAGAGATAGAAATTGTATCTTATGCAGTAAACAGCGGATGGGAACTCGTTTCACAAGACGGATTTTCTGGTGTGGTTCAAGATAAAGATGGAAGTAAATACAAAGTATATACTTATAAATATATGGAAGATGGGGAAGAAAAGAAAGTACAAGCTGGAAAAAAAATTGATCAACCAGTATTTAGTAAAATTAAAGTTATAAATTATTTAGATTTGGATAAGGCTGTAAAATTTAATGTGTATGTTAAGGCAATTGCAACACAAGCAAATGGCGAATCTGCAGATGAAATGTGGACATACTATAAAAACCAAAATAAAATGGAATTATAGGAGGAAATTATAAATGAAAAAGAAGAAAAAAGTTATAATAAGCATTGTAATTATTGCATTTATAATGGCTGCTTGTGCAGTTACCTATGGATATTTTACATATAGAGAATCTAAAAAGAATACAATAGTACTTGGATATAATAATATAGTTTTAAACGAAAATTACCTTCCACCACTAAAAATTGAAAAAGGAATTAGTTTTACAAAAGAGCCATATGTAACTAATACAGGAAATGTAGAATGTTATGTAAGAGTTAAATCTGTGGTTTCAGATAGTAGAGTAGAAGCAGGAATAAGTATAGATTATAATACAAATGATTTTGAGTATAATACAGAAGATGGATATTGGTATTATAAAAAAATATTAAAACCAGGAGAATCTTCTGAAAAGTTATTTACAAAGGTTTCTATTTCAGCTGATGCAGATGATTTAGTATTAGATGGATTTGACATTTTTGTTTATGCTGAATCTGTTCAAACAATAGATGGAAAATCTATGAATGAAGTATGGAATTATTTTGGATAAAATTTAAGTTTTTATTAAGTAATTTCTTAGTAAAGCAGCAATGAATGCAAAGATATATGAAAAAATATGAATTGGAGGTGAGTAAAAAATGAAGCAAGTAACTAAAAAGACGAAAATTATTGCAATAATAGTGGCTATAGTAGCTATAATTGGTATAGCGGGAATTTTTGCATATTTTACAGATGTTGCAACAGTAACAAACAAGGCTAAAGTTGGAATCGTGGATATCAAATTAGATGAATATATGATAGATAGTAATAACAATAAGGTAAAATGGCAAAATGAACAGACTATATTACCAGGACAAACAATTAGCAAAATTCCAGAAATATCTTGTGTAAAAGGGTCAGCAGATTGTTATATAAGAGCAAAAGTAGAAATTTCAGCAAAAGATAAGGATCTTAACAAACATTCCGAGATGTTAACATTAGATAATTTAAATATTGATACAGATAAATGGTATTATTGTAAAGAAGATGGATATTTTTATTATAAAAATGTTTTGACAGATAAAAGTGAAAGTGTTATATTGTTTACAGAAGTAACTATACCTTCAAAATGGGATAATACTTGGTCATTACAAGAGTTATCAATAGATGTTACAGCAGAAGCAATTCAAGAGAAGAACTTTACACCAGATTTTAGCGAAAACTCTAAAAATCCATGGCCAGGAATAACAAAAGATGATATTGAAGTATGCAAGTATCCAGATCATGTGAAATAGTATGACAGAAAAAGCGAGGAATGTAATATGTGTAGGAAAAATAATATAAAAGCAATAATTAGTATTATTTTTGTAATAAGTCTTATATTTATAATAATAGTACCAAAAAAGGTTAATGCTAATACTGTAGAATATACAGGAGATGAAACAGGAGTAGTTACTACACTTGGAGATTTCTTTGTGAGCTTTGGAGAATTAATGCCAGGCGATGTAAAGGAAGGTAAAGCATTAATAAAGAATAAAACTAAAGATAAAGTTGAAGTGTTTTTTAGAACAGAAAAATTAACATATGGACAAGATTATGATGAAATAGACACATCATTACTACAAAAGATAAAACTAAAGATAAAATTAAAGAGAGATGGTACAGAAGAAAATCTTTTATATAATGGAGATTTAGGAGCAGAGAGTTTAAATAAATATATTTCATTAGGAATATACGAAAAGGGCTATGATGGCGAATTTATTTTCACTATAGAAGTACCAAAAGAATTAAAAAATGCTTATGCATTATCAAAAATAGATGTAAAGTGGATATTTGCAGTAGAAAAAGAGGGCAATAAACCACAAGACAAACCAAGTCAAGATGATCCAAGTAAGGATGATACAAATAATAACAAAGAAACTCAGGATAATCAAAATCCAAACAACTCAAATCAAAGTGACTCAAATAAAGATAACCCAAATAAAAGTAATGCAAGTTCTAATCAAGGTAATATAAAAACAGGAGATTATATTTATTATATAATTATAATATTATCAGTAATAGTAATTATAAATATTATTATTATTATTGCAATAAGGGGGAAAAAGAAAAATGAAGAGTAAGAATGTGAGAGTTATTATATTTGCAATTGCGATAATTGCCATTATATCAGTGCCTGGAATTTTTTCATATTTAACAGATGCTGAAGCGGTATCGAATACTTTTATGGTTGGAGAAGTTAAAATTGACTTACAAGAACCAAAATGGAAGTCTGCTACAGATTCAAATAATAATGGCATTCCAGACTATGCAGAAAATATTGTTCCAAATGCCACAATAGTTAAAGATCCACAGATAAAAAATACAGGTAACAATAATGCTTATGTATATATAAAGGTGAAAATACCAGCTAAGAAAGTAGTGGTAGCAGATAGTAATGGAAAAGTTAAAAATGAAGGGAATCCAACAGATACACAGTTGTTTACATATGATGTAAATAATGATTGGAAGGAGATTGTATCGGCTAGAAAAGATAATTTAAATGACTCTAACGAAATTGAGTCTTATACATATGTTTATTATTATAATAAAGAGTTAAGAACAAATGAAACAACTCGGAACTTTGTTTGATACAGTTACATTTGCAAATTTGGTTGGAGAACAAGAACAATTACATTCTTATAAAATTGATTTAGAGGCTTATGCTATTCAGTCTGATAATTTACCAGAAGATACGACAATTGAAGGTGCATATGCTGTGTATGTAAATCAAAATGCTTAATATAAATAGTTTTAGATTTTTAGTTTAAAGTATAGCAAAAGATATATGTTTTGCTATATTTTTTTATTGGCTCTTTGAAAAAATGCTTAAGGTTTTGTATCCGTAAGGAAGCGGCAGGGAGCCTAAGTAATAAATAAGAAAAAACGTTCTCCAAGGCGCTTTAGTTTGTGCTTATTTCATATTTTATTGAACA
>OJNR01000212.1_pt1 | contig 45188 bp, 41 predicted proteins | sample 1597901 | NCBI WGS metagenome assembly OJNR01 (sample SAMN01915223, study PRJEB22387) | human gut metagenome | isolation source: stool | host: Homo sapiens | place: USA | reverse complement strand
CCCCGTTTCATATTATATCGGCTCCTCCGGCCGATACCTGTCAGAACAGAATATTGGCCGAAGCTCCCCACGTGAGCGACCGGATAGCACTACTCCCCGAGCGGGCCTCCGAAACGCCCAACTCCTGCGAGGGCAACAGGCTGTACGAGACCAAGGCCGAGGTGTAGTCACAAAAGAAACGGGCCCCGAAGTTGCGCTTCATCATGTAACCAATCGACACACCGGTACTCCATACGAAGCTGTTGCGACCAAATTCGATAGACTCACAGTTCAGGGCATTCGACGGGATATAGTTGTACCCGGCCAATACCTTTCCGCCCAACGACCAGCGACTCGAACAGGGATATTGCAAGTAAACACCGGCCATGGCCCGCCCCTCGTCGATAGGTTCCAATGCTGCATCGGGCCGGGTATTGAGCGAAACCGGAATATTCGACACCGTAGCCAAACCACCGCACCCGATGTATTTGTTGAAGAAATAGGCTCCCTCCACACCTATCCGGCTGCCAATGCCGGTATTGAGTTTCATGCCGTTACCGAGGCCTATGCGTCCCAGCCCCGACGAGAAACCCATGTAGAGGCCCACAAACGAGGGCTTCTCGAGCAAAGGGTAGTAGGTAGGATCGAGATTCAAACCCTTGTCTTTGAATATCAGATCGGCCAGGTAATAGCCCAGTTCGGTCGACAGGATACCGATGCCGGCACCGGCCAGTACATCGGAAACCCAGTGACGATTGTTCAACTGCCGGCTTACGCCGGTTACCGCTGCTACCGTAAAAGCCGAGATGCTGTACCAGGGACTGCGGTCGCCATACTCCTTGTGCAGCATCATGGCCGTCATAAAGGCCGTAGCCGTATGGCCCGAGGGGAACGACTTGTAGTTGCTGCCGTCGGGGCGCTGCACATGCGCCGTATATTTGACGGTGTTGACAACCGTAGCCATGATGGCGGCCGAAAAGGCATCGGATACCAGCATGCGCCCCCACGAACTGCGACTCTCTACGCCGAAGCCTTTCAGCCCCAGCATCACCACAGCCGGAGCATACTGCAGGTAATTGTCATACTCGTATTTGAACTTGGGTACATAGTCGTTACGCAACTGGCGGAAACGCTCGCGCCCCGGTATGGTAGCCACACCGGCCACAACCAGGGGCACTCCCACATAAGTCATCTGGAAGCCCTTGGTCGAGGTAAACCGGTCGACCTTCTGGTTGAACCGCTGCCACGAGTTGAGCGGCCGTACATCGATTGTCGTATCGCGGGCTACGGACTGGAGCGTGATTTCGGCACGTGCCGGTAGCATGGACAGGACCACGACAACGGCAATCCACAATCTTGTCATGTGTTTCATCTTGTTTAAAAAGCTTTTAGCATAACGGTATTACCGCACAAAGGTAAGGGCAATTATGCGGTATATCCAAAAAACAGAGCCTTGTATTTACTCGACCGCCTCTATCTTTCCCAACGAAAGATACCAGATGAAGCCCGACACGCGGGCATACCCCATCTCGCCAATCAGCTGCATGTAGGTGCGCACCTGCTTCTTGTAGGACGAACGCTCTACCGCACCGAACTTATAATCGATTACCACCACCTCGTCGGGGGTCTCGACCACGCGGTCGGGCCGATAGAACGAGCCGTCGGCCTGCAAGATTTCCCGCTCGCTCCACACCTTGGCCCCGGGCAGAAACCACGACCTTACCCGCTCGTCGCCCAGCCACGCCTCGAGTTTCTCGAGGGTTTCGGCTGCCTCGGCTGCCGAGAGTTCGCCGGTCTGTACAAAGGACTCGACCGTCTCGTCCAGACGATCGAGGGTATCGACCTCGCTCAAGATGCGGTGCATTAGGGTACCGTAGGCGCGGTCGTTACCCTCGCCAAAGACACCCTTGCCCTGCAACCGCAGGTGCAGCCGGTTACCCGGCTCAATCGAGCGATAGGGCCCCGAGAGTAGCGTCAAGGCCGTCGATTCCGCCGTCGGCCGCACCTCGGCCCGCCAGTCGCACCCCTCCTCGTAGTGCAGGTCTCCCCCATCGCCTCCGTCGGGGAAAAGTATCTCGTTCAACAACGCCGATATGCTGCCCACACTCTCCCGTTTGCCCCGGTTCTTCTGGGCCGGAGCGAAGATATGCAGCTCTTCACCGGCGCGGGTAAAGGCCACATAGGCCACGTTGAGGTTGTCGATATAAGCGTGCATCTTCTCGTCGAAATATTCGGTAGCGTAGTAGGTCTGGGCCAGCCGGCTGCCATACCGCAGGGGCAACACGGGAATCTGCGAGAAGGGCTCGCCCTGTGTGCGGCACCAGATGAAATTGGTCTTGTCGGTACGGTGGTCGAGTTTCCAGTTGCAGAACGGGATAATCACCACTTTGAACTCCAGCCCCTTCGACTTGTGTATGGTCATCACCCGCATGGCATCCTGCTCTTGCGGGGTCGTGACCGAGAGCTTGTCTTCGTTGTCGTCCCACCAGGCCAGGAACGAAGCCAAATCGGCCGTATGCGTGCGGCAATACTCCAGCACATAATCCTGGAATGCCTGTATATAGACCCGCTCGCCCCGCTCGTCGTCGACCTGGGCAAAGCGGGCGATAATGCGCTCGCACATCTCGTAGAGCGGCTCCTTGCGCACACTCTCGACAAAGCGCATGAAGTCGTCGTCGAGGTGTTGCCCCACATCGCCGCGGCGCTCGAAGTAGGTGAGTATCGCGGCCGTCTCGTCGCTGCCGGCAGCCTGCTGCCGGTTGTACTCATAGACTGCCATCACCCGGTTCAACTCGTCCGAGGGGTTCTGGATATAGCGCAGAATACCCACCAGCAGCCCGATGACCGGCGAGTTCTTGATGAGCAGCGACTCGCTCGAGATGACATCGAACCGGTAGCGCGGGTCGCTGTTCTCTTCGTTGAGGCGCAACAGCAGGTCGACCAGCAGCGTACCCTCGCGGGCCGTACGGGTGAGGAAGGTTATATCGCCGGGCGAATAGCCCCGGTCCTGCAACTCGCGCAACAGCTCGGGGATACGAGCCAGAGCCTCTTCACAAAAGTCGTCGCGGGTATCGGCCTCCCACATCGTCACCGACACCCGTCCGCCCCGTGCAAGGTTCGAACCGCACACCCGTTGCGCTATATCGGCATAGGCCTTGCGCACCTTCACCTCGAAACCGCCATCGACCAGAGCCGACTCGGCCACCTCGCTCTCCAGCCCCTGTTGCAACCGCTCGGCCGCCTGACCGAATATCCGGTTGTTGAACTCGACTATGCGGGCACAACTGCGGTAGTTGGTATCCATCGTCCGCTCCTCGTACTGCGACGGGCGAAAACGCGATTGAACCCCCTCGTTCAGCAGCGACCAATCGGAGTTTCTCCACCGGTAGATGCTCTGCTTCACGTCGCCCACAATCAGGTCGGTATAGTCGTGGCTGAGACTCTCGCCGATAAGCGGCGCAAAATTGCCCCACTGCAGATTCGAGGTATCCTGAAACTCGTCAATCATAAAGTGGTTGACCCGGGTCCCTATCTTTTCGTAGATAAAGGGGGCATCGTTCTCATTGATTACCTCGTTGAGAATACCGGCCGTATCGGAGAGCAGCAGCACGTTGTGCTCCCGTTCATACTCCTCGATGCGGCGGTCTATATCGACCAGAATGCCCAGGGCATAGATATATTTCGAGCTCTGTACCGCCGTATTGTAGCGCACATAGGGCTCGCCGAAGGCATCGACAATCGTCTGCATCACCGGGTTGAGCTCGGCATACAGTGCGTCGAAGCACTCGGGCCGGCTGCTTTTGACGAACCAGTTGTAGCCGTTGTCGACATTTCCCCTGAAAGTTGCGGTAGGCGGGTCGAATTTTCCGCCGGCCAACTTGTCGAAATAGAAAGCCCACGAATTACTTTTACCCTTGAAACTCTCGGCTGCCACACCGTGCCGGTCGAGCACCTCGCGGCCCGTCTCGCCCAACTCGCGCAAGAGCGACTCATACTCGCTCTTCACCCGGCGCATCTCACGCAGATAGCGGTCGAGCACCGTTTTATCCTTGATCTGGGCAAGAATCGACTCGCGGAAAAGTTTGTAATTCTCCTTCGACAACTCACCGGCCAATTCGCGCAGGTCGTCTTTGCGGTCGGCCCGGTTGCCCAGGCTCCACCAGTTGCCCGACTCGATACGCTCCTCGGCATAGTGCACCAGCCAGTTGAGCAGCCCCTTCTGGTCGTCGTCGGAGAGGTCGGAATACATGCGGTCGATAGCCGACGCGGTGACGAAGTCGTTGTCCATCTCCACCTCGAAACTCCCCTGCAACCCCACCTCGCGGGTGAAGTTGCGCAACACCTGCTGGAAGAAGCGGTCGATGGTACTGATGTTGAAGTAGGAAAAGTCGTGCAGCAGCACATACAGCGTATCGGCTGCCGTCGCCTGCACCTGCTCGGGGCCGCAGCCAAACAGCCGCGTCAGTTCACCCAGGTAGGGCGACCACTCGGTGTGGTGAGCCAGCAGGTCGAGCTGTGCCACGATGCGGTGCTTCATCTCCTCGGTCGCCTTGTTGGTGAAAGTCACCGCCAGGATGCGCCGATGCGCCGAATCGCTCTTGCGGTAGATGCGATAGTGCCCCTCTTCGTCGCGGTAGCCCAACAGCAGTTTTATGTATTCGAGCGTGAGGGTATAGGTCTTTCCCGACCCGGCCGATGCCTTGTAGATGTGCAGCATAGCGATACTCCTCTCAGATTATGCGGGCCCGATACCCGTCGGCCAGCAACAGTTCCAGTACCTTCTGGCGGAAGTCGCCCTGTATCAAAATCTCGCCGTCCTTGTCCGAGCCACCCACGCCGCACTTGGTCTTCAGCTTCTTGGCCAGCGTGTGCAGGTCGTCGGCCGTACCCACAAACCCAGTCACGAGGGTGACCGACTTGCCGTTGCGGTTGCGCTTGTCGAGCGAGATGCGCAACTTCTGCTTGGCCGGTTCCAGCGTATCGGGTTCGACCTCTTCGTCGGTTTCGAACTTAAAATCGGGATTGGTCGAATAGACCACATTCAATCTATCTTTCCAGTCGTTATTCTTTTTCATTGCTGCTGTTTCTTGGATTCATACTCTTGAACAAAGATAATGAAAGGTTTGTGATAATACAAAAAGAGGGAGCCCCCGTATGCAGGAGCTCCCTCGGTATGGTGTGGCTAAAATCGGTTATTTCACGAATTTAACAACCTTTCCGTCTACTACAGCCATGTAAACGCCACCAGCCAAAGACGATACCGAAACGGCATCGACATCGGCAGCGCTCATCACTACACGGCCGCTCAGGTCGTAAACCTTCACGCGGTGTGCGCCTTCGGCATAGAGCACGCCGGCAGCGTAGTAAACAGCCGTGGCTTCAACCTCGTCGATACCCGATACAACCTGGAAGGTAACGGCAATCGCTACACTCTCCTCTTCGACCGTAAAGTAGTAATAGTTATCGTCTTCGTTGGCCGTGAGAGCCTCGCCGTTTTTCGTCACGCTGCTTACGGCATAACCTTCGGCAGCCGTAACAACGGCACGCAACTGAGTACCGTATGCAACCTGAGTAAGGTCGGCCACTTCGCTCCACGTGTTGTCACCCTCGTTGAGAGCCTGGATTTCAACCGAGCCCTTGTCGGCCGGAACATCTACCGTCACAGCACCATATTGCGTGGCAGCACCCTCTTCGGCAATCTTGACTACATAGTCGCAGTAGTTCAACTCATAAGCCGATGTCGTGCAAGGATCGCCATCGAAAGTCTTTCCTTCGGTGGTTTTGCAGATGATAAAACGGATAACCACCATCTCACCTACCGAAAGATCGGACGGGATGGTAATGGGGAAGGTTGCCGTCTTGTCGGTGGCCGAAGCCGTAGCACCCGATTGGGAGTCGTTATTTATATTGGTATAGAGTTCGCCCGTACCCGGAACGCCGCCGTACCAGCTACCTTCGTAAGTACCGAAAATCTTGTCGGCAGCACTCGGTGTTACATCGCTTCTCAACTGGAATACCGTCAAGCTACCCCAGGCATCGGCATAAGTAACCTTCAGATCGAAGGTGGCACCGGGATTGGCCAGGATAGGATTGTCGCTGTTGGCCCAAGCCTGATTAGCATTCGTTCCGGTGGGAGTGAAAGTCAGCGGCGATTCGGCCAACAGACCTACACCGTTCAGCACCTCGCCTTTGGTTTGGTAACGCTTATTTCCGTCTGTGCCGGCTGTGGGTTTGCCAAAGTCATCGTAGCTGGCCTCTACAACCGGGTCCGGTTCTACAGGAGCATTGTTTTTCTCCAGCTTAAACGAAGTGAAAGCATAGTAAGCCCAACCCGAAACGGGGACATTGGCGGCAAACCCCATGTTGTAGTTGGCACTCTCGTCGGCCGTAAACACATAGGTATAATCGGCATAACTGTTTGTTAATTCCACGTTCTCACCCACAAATACCTTCTCGGCACTGGCAGGATCGCCCTTGGAATAGAAGAAGCCCAGGTTTCCCACATTCTTCGAGCTGGGATATTTTGCCCGGAACGTAAACCGATACTCACCCGGCTCGAGCGTACTCTTTATGCAGAAAAAGTCGCCACGATCTCCATTACTAATAAGATAGAGCGGATAAATGCCGTTTTCCTTATAATTGACATTGTATTTCAACTCACCATAAGAACCGCTTCCCGGGATATTGGCATAATAATTTTCGGGCAGCGAAGCCAACAGTTCACTTGTTCCCATGGATGTCGTCGAGGTCAAATCCTCTTCACTGACCAACGACCAATCCCCTTGACCATACGATAACGACGCGCAACCCATAAAGGCTACAACCGTCATTACCAACTTCTTAAAATTAAAAAAAGTAATTTTTTTCATAAGTCTATTTTTTTAGAAAAGTGTATTTTTAACAACAAGCAAATATAACAATTTTTATACAATTCCTCAAATTTATAACAAAATTATCGGCCCGATAATCGCTCAAAAAACATTTTTTATCAATTGAACCAACAATCTACCCGGGCAACAACGATCGAGCCCGCTGTCAAAAACCACCATATCAATCTGTAAACCAAATATTTAAACTACATCTGAATATTCCAAATCAATCGACTATATTTTCACGCGACTGCAATAATCGCACGACTTCTCCGTTGTATAAGATACGATGAAAGCAATTATACGACACACACTATATATACCTCACCTGCTCACCCGGCTACAGCTATGGCTGTGCCTGAGCCTTATCGTACTGGCAACCGGCCCGTTGCAGGCACTGAATGCCAGCCGCTACGCCTCGCGGTCGCAGCTGGCCGACGGACGGTGGGTGAAGATTGCCGTTTCCGAATCGGGTATCCACCAAATCACCTACCGGGAGTTGAGCCGATGGGGATTCTCCAACCCGGCGGCCGTGACCATATACGGGTATGGCGGCGCCATGTTGCCCGAAACCTTCTCGGACGACGACCCCGACGACCTCGAACAGATACCCTCTCTGAATACCGGCTCCAAGATTCTTTTCTATGCACAAGGGCCCGTGACTTGGAGCTACAACGCCAAGACTCAGGAGTATGACCACGAGACCAACACCTACTCTACGGCCGGGTACTACTTCCTGACCGACAGCAAAAGCGCCACTGCCACCCTGGGCCAACGCGACGGCGGAGCCACGACGGGCATGACCGACATCACCTCGTTCGACGAGCATGCCGTCTACGAACAAGAGAGCTATTCGCCCGGCGCTACGGGCCGTGTATTCCTGGGCGAAGACTTCCGCTACACGACTTCGCGCAACTTCACCTTCGAACTTCCCGGCGTCGACAACTCGGAGGCGGTGAAACTGCGCACCTCGTTTGCCGCCAAAATCATAGGCGGCACCGGCAAACTGGTCTTCACCTATCAGGGGCAGACTCTGCCCGAAAGCTCGACCGACAACCTCGCCTCGGGCTCGGAGAGCTCTTACGAATTTTTCAAAGCTACCTCGACCCTCAAGGAGGTCAACCTCGACAGCGAAGAGCTAGCCTTCTCGCTTCTGTTCCGCCAGAACGGGGGCAGCCTCTCCCTGGCCCGGCTCAACTACTTCCGCTTCAACTACAAACGCAAGCTGCAGCTCTATAACGGCAGCATCCAGTTCCGGCTGAAACAGGTGCCGCAAAACAGCTGCTACAACCTGCAGGGCTACACCTCCACGACACAAGTCTGGGACATCACCGACCCGCAGCACCCGGTCGCCGTCACCCCCGCGGTGAGCGGCAGCAATGCCCGGTTCGTGCCCTTGCAGGCTCACGAAGAGTATGTGGCCTTCGATACCCAGGCCACCGTAGGCTCGGTGTCGTTTGTCGAGACCGTCGCCAACCAGAACCTGCACGGCATGGCCACCCCCGACATGGTGATTCTCACCCCCAAGGAGTACCTCTCCTATGCCCAGAGTATTGCCCAGCTGCATAGCCAGCTCGACGGCATGGAGGTGGCCGTCATCGACCACGAAAAGGTGTTCAACGAATTTTCGTCGGGTACCCCCGACGCCACGGCCTACCGCCGGCTGATGAAGATGTTTTTCGACCGCGAGGGAGGCGTCAACGGCAAACAACTCTACCTGCTGCTGTTCGGCAAGGGACTCTACGACAACCGCAAGATAGGCGAGACCGGCAAGTACATCAAATACCCCACCCTGCTCACCTACCAGCACGGGAGCGGTAACGACGAGCGGGCCTCCTACACGACCGACGACTACTTCGGCTTCCTCGACGACGACTCGGGTACCCGCATCGCCGCCGACAAGCTGCGCGTGAGCGTGGGCCGTCTGCCCGTGAAGAGCGAGCAGGAGGCTCAAGATGTGGTAAACAAGCTGACCGCCTACGTGGCCAACACCGACAAAGGGTCATGGAAAAACCAGGTGTGTGTCGTAGCCGACGACGAGAACTACGCCATCCACATGCAACAGGCCGAAGACATCTGCTCCATCTTCGAGAACAGCGACGCCCACTGCTTCATCAACAAAATCTACACCGATGCCTATACGGCCGAAATCACCTCGACCGGCCGCACCTATCCCTCGGCCAAGAAGAAACTCTTCCAGGTACTCGACGACGGAGTGCTCGTAGTCGACTACATCGGCCACGGCAGCACCGTGGCCTGGACCCACGAAGACCTGCTCAACATCACCGACATACAGTCGATGTATCTGAAACGGCTGCCTCTCTTCATCACCGCCACCTGCGACTTCGGCCGCTACGACCACGAGGATACCTCGGGCGGCGAGATTCTCTGCCTCAACCCCAGCGGCGGAGGCATCGCCCTCATCACCACCACCCGCGTGGTATACATCAGCGACAACCACTACCTCAACACGGGAGTGGCCAACCAGATATTCACGCGAAACGAAAACCACGAGTATCCCCGCCTGGGCGACATCCTGCGCGAGGCCAAGTGCAGCATACAACAGACCGACAGCAACAAACTGAACTATACCCTGTTGGGCGACCCGGCCCTGCGGCTGCTCTATCCCGACTACCAGATCAAGGTAACCGAAATCAACGGCTACGACATCACCCAGACGACGCCCACCATCCAGGCCCGCGACTCGGTATTCATCAAGGGCGAAATCTACACCCCGCAAGGGCAAAAGGCCACCGACTACAACGGCATCATCTGCCCCACGGTCTACGACTCGGAGGTATCGGTGGTGACCCACGGGTATGGAGAGGAGGGCAAAGCCTTCGAGTTCTCGGAGCGCAGCAACCGCCTCTATGTGGGCAAAGACTCGATTGTGGGGGGCGAGTTTGAAATCGCCTTCAAGGTGCCGCGCGAAATCAACTTCGCCGACGACAAGGGGCTGATAAACCTCTACAGCTACAACGACGCCGGCCAAGAGGGGAGCGGCAACGAATCGAACTTCGTCGTGGGCGGCTTCAACGACGACTCGAACGAAGACTTCGACGGGCCCGAGATTTACTACGCCTTCCTCAACTCGCAGGACTTCCAGAATGGCGATGTCGTGAACGAGTCGCCCCTGCTGGTAGCCGAGGTGTATGACCCCTCGGGTATCAACATCTCCGATGCAGGCATAGGCCACCAGATGACCGTCACGCTCGACAACCACACCATCTATACCGACGTGGCATCGTACTTCGACCCCGCCATCGGCGACTTCGGCCGCGGCTACATCAACTACCCGCTGAGCGACCTGAGCGAGGGCAACCACACCCTGCGGCTGAAGGTATGGGATACCGAGAACAACTCGTCGGAAATCGAAATCGCCTTTACCGTACAGGCCGGTCTGAAGCCCGTCATCTACGACCTCTATGCCGACCAGAACCCGGCCAGCACATCGACCAACTTCTACCTGCGGCACAACCGCCCCGACGCCCTCATCAACGTGACCATCTCGGTCTACAACCTCATGGGCGTGGAGGTATGGCGATACACCGGCAAGGGACTCTCCGACATGTACCGCTCATACCCCGTCAACTGGGACTTGACCGACAGCAGCGGCCGACGGGTACCCGGCGGTATCTACCTCTACAAGGCCGTCATCTCGACCGACAACGAGCACGAGACCACCCGCTCGAAGAAGCTCTGCGTCACCGGGCAATAGCACGGTCTGAAAAAAGATTCGAACTTAACCATTACGCACCATGAACAACACCTATCAATCGATTGGACTCTTTATCGACGGAGGTTACTACGCCAAGGTGAACGAAGCCTTGAGCGACCACTTCGACCTGAACATAAACCTGCGTGCCCTGATGACACTCATCCGGGAACAGATAGCCCGGATGAGCGGGGTGGCGCCCGCCTCGTGCCACATCACCGAGAGCCACTACTTCCGCGGTCGCTATCGGGTGAACAACGCCCACGACAAACGGCTGCTGTACAGCGAACGCAAGTTTGAGGACACGCTCATCGAAAACGACGTCATCTTCCACTACAAACACCTGCGCGAGATTCGCAAAGAGGGCGAAACAACCGTCATCGAGAAGGGCATCGACGTGTGGTTTGCCCTCGAGGCCTACGAGCTGGCCCTCTTCCGCAAGTTCGACTATGTGGTGCTGATTACGGGCGATGCCGACCACGAGATGCTCATCAAGAAACTCAAGGCGCTTAAGATAGAGACCATCCTGCTCACTTGGGATGTCGAGGAGAACTCGAGCACCTCGGGCCTGCTCAAGGACGAGGCCTGCATACACCTCGAGATAAGCAAGCTGCTGGCCGAAGACCGCAATCTGCTCAAACGTCTCTGCCAGAACGGATAGCCCCGGAGCCCGACCCACCGGGCCACAAACAGCAGAACCGCCTCGCACGAGCCGGGCGGCACCCGCTCCGCGACAAAAAAGAATGGCTAAAAAATCTTATTTGTCCCAAAATTCGGTATTTTATTATACCTTTGTAAATCAAATGAAACAGACCCTCTCCGGCATAATCGGGCGTGCACCCGTTTCTGCCGGCGGTTCGTCGTTTCGTTGTAGGGATAAAACAGATGAAAGAAGATGTACAGTTCTGATTCGAAATCTACCGTTAAGTTACCGGAGCCCTCGCTTCGCCGGCTCCCCTGGTATTTGGCTTACATCAAATTGCTGCAAACCAAAGGCGAGGAGTATGTCTCCTCCACACAGATAGCAAAAGAGATTGGCGTAGATTCGTCGAAAATAGCCAAGGATCTCTCATTTATCAACATCTCGGGGAAAACCCGGGTGGGATACGAAATCAATTCGCTGGTTGCCGTACTGGAAGAGTTTCTCGGATTCACCTCCATGCACAAGGCCTTCATCTTCGGGGTGGGTAGTCTGGGGGCCGCCCTCATGCAAGACTCGGGTCTGTCGCAATACGGGCTCGAGGTGGTGGCCGGCTTCGACATCAAGCCCGAGCTGGCCGACACCTATGTCAACCACATACCCATCTACCACCTCTCCCAGTTTGCCCAGAAGCAAAAGGAGATGGGCGTGCAGATCGGGATTCTCACCGTCCCCATCGACAAAGCCCAAAGTGCTACCGAAGAGATGATTGCCGGAGGCATCAAGGCGATATGGAACTTCACCCCCTATCGTATACGCGTGCCCAAGCACATCGTCATCCAGAACACATCGATTTATGCCCATTTGGCCGTCATGTTCAACCGGCTGAACAACATCAAGTAACTGCCTATGAAAATTATTGCCGTTGGCTGGAACTATCAATCGCACAATGCCGAAATGGCACAACAGGAGTTGCCGAAGGCACCCGTCGTATTTACCATGCCCGAGACCTCGCTGCTCAAAGACGGGAAACCCTTCTTCCTGCCCCAGTTTTCCAACCGCATCGAATACGAAACCGAACTGGTGTTCCACATCTCCCGCCTGGGGAAAAACATCGCCCCCAAGTTTGCCTACCGCTACTACGACGCCGTGACCGTAGGCATCGACTTCACGGCCCGCGACATACAGGCCGAGGCCCGGCGCACGGGCAACCCGTGGGACATCTCCAAGGGGTTCGACTACTCGGCTCCCATCGGCCGGTTCGTGCCGCTGCCCGAGATGCCGCCCAAGGCCGACAACATAGAGTTTTCCATGCGGTTGAACGGCGTCCCGGCGCAACAGGGCAACAGCCGCGACATGATTTTCTCGATCGACCGCATCATCGCCTACGTGAGCCAGTTCTATACCCTCAAAATCGGCGACATCATCTTTACGGGTACTCCCGCCGGAGTAGGCCCGGTGAAGATAGGCGACCACATCGAGGGGTTCATCGGCGATACCCGAGTGCTCGATTTCTTTGTCAAATAACCCGTCCGTCACACCCATGCGTCCTTTTAACGCCATTGTATCGATACTTACCGCACTCTGCCTGCTCATGGCCCCGGAGGCCTTTGGCCGGCCCGGCAGCGACTATGCGGCTACCTCGGTACTGGCCGAAGGGAAGTGGGTGAAAATATCGACCGACGAGGCCGGCATCTACCAGATTACCGACGAGCAGCTCGCAGCGTGGGGATTCTCCGACCCGTCGAAGGTCAAGCTTTTCGGCTACGGGGGTCTCGTCATCGACGAGCTCTTTGCCAACGACGACAACTACATCGACGACCTGCCTCAGATTCCCCTCTGGCGGCACAACGGCAAACTCTATTTCTACTCCACCGGGACTACCCGCTGGACGCTCGACAACGTCAACCTCGAGTTTGCCCACCGGCTGCACCCCTATTCGACCCACGCCTACTACTTCCTCACCGACCGGGAGGTACCGGCTGCCGAGATGCCCCTCCGCAACGGCATACCCACCGACAACGAGAGCGCCGTCTCGACTTACGACGCCTACACGGTACACGAGCAGGAGCTCGTTTCGGTAGGGAAAACCGGGCAGAACTTCTTCGGCGAGAGCTTCACGCAGACCGCCGAGCAGGATTTCACCTTTCACCTGACGGGGGCCCAATCGGCCACCCTGAAGATACGGGTGAACTTCGGAGCCAAAATCAGCAGCGGCGAGGGCTATATACACATATCATACAACGGCACCGAACTGCCGGCAGGCACCGCCAACCGCATCTCGAAATACTACGACTCACACGAATTTCTGCGGCAGGCCACTCCGCTGCACACCGTAGGCCAGGCTACCGAAGAGTCGACCATCGGGCTGCGTTACGAACACAGCGGTCCATCGGAGTATGCCTACCTCGACTACATTCGCCTCAACTACCGAAGGGCTCTGCAACTCTACGACGGACAGGTTGCCTTCCGCTTCATCAACCGCCGGGACAACGATTGCTATCAGATAGGCAACACCACCGACTCAACGCAGGTGTGGGACATCACCACGCCTCATGCACCGCAACAAGTCGCGACCGCCTTTGACGGGCAAACTACCCGCTTCGTCCCGGGCGACATCCAACTGCGCGAGTTCATCGCCTTCGACCCCGGCTACACGTTCCCTTCACCGACCTTCGTCAAGCAGGTCGAGAACCAGAATCTGCACGCATCACCCATACCCGACCTCACCATCATCCCCCCCACCGTCTTGCGAAGCGAAGCCGAGCGAGTAGCCCGCCTGCATCAAGCCGAAGGACTGACGACTCTGGTCGTGGACCAGGAGCAGATTTTCAACGAATTTTCGTCGGGAACCCCCGACGCCACAGCCTATCGCCGATTGATGAAGATGTTTTACGACCGGGCTGCCAACGAGAGCGAACGCCCCCGTTACCTGCTGCTCTTCGGCGACGGCTCCTACAACAACCGCCAGGCCATGGCCTCGCTGCATACCCCGCAATGCAACAGCCTGCTCACCTACCAGTCGAAGACCAGCATCGACGAGCGGGAATCGTTCGTGGTAGAAGACTATTTCGGATTTCTCGAGGACGGTTCGGGCACGGAAATCAAGACCGACCGCGTGTGTCTGGGCATAGGCCGCTACCCCGTAACCTCGCTCCAGACCGCCAGACTGGCCGTAGACAAACTCTACCAGTATGCACAGAACACCGACCTCGGCCCGTGGAAGAATACCTTCTGCATAGCAGCCGACGACGGTGACGAAGCCGTACATACCAAACAGGCCGACCAGGGATGCGACACCCTGCTACTCGAAAACACCGATACCCCCCGGCTGGAGTTCCGCGTCAACAAGGTGTATGTCGACTCTTACTACCTGGACCCCGTTTCGAAAAAATGCCCCGATGCCAACCGGGAGTTGATGAAGAATCTCGACGAAGGGGTACTCGTGTTCAACTACATCGGCCACAACGATGCCGAAGTAGGGTTCACGGGCGAAGGCCTCTTCTCGCGATACGAGATGGACAACCTCACCAACAGCCGCTGGCCCCTCTTCATCACCATCACCTGCAGCTATACCCGGTTCGACGAAGAGGACCTGACAGCGGGAGAGAACGTGCTGCTCAACCCCACGGCCGGAGCCATCGCCCTCATCACCACCACCCGCGTGGTCTATACCGACGGCAACGACAAGATAAACCGGCGACTGATGAACCGGCTGCTGTCGCGCGACGAGAACGGCAACTCCCTGCGCATAGGCGACGTTTTGAAACTGGCCAAACGCGACTTCAATACCGAAATCGATAAAAACAAACTCAATTTCGTGCTTCTGGGCGACCCGGCCTTGCGACTATTCTACCCGCAGAACAAGCTGAAAATCACCCGAGCCGGCAGCACGGGCGAACGGTTGGCCGTCTACATGAAACCCGGCAAAAGCTACACGGTCGAAGGCGAGGTATACGACTACGGAGGCCAACTCCTCGACGACTTCAACGGCGAGGTATACTACTCGCTCTACGACGAGAAGAAAAGCTTCACCACCCTGGCGCATCAGGATAAAAAGACCTATACCTACAACTATCGGCCCGACCTCCTTTCCACGGGAAAAGGCTCGGTAGAGAACGGCCGGTTCCACGTCGATGTCACCCTGCCGGTCGAGAACTCCCATTCGGGCAAATCGGCCCTGCTCATCCTCTATGCCTGCGACCCCACGTCGGGACAAGAGGCCAACGGATATACCGAGGAGCTGTTTGTCGACAGCATTGCCGGCAATTCAACCCTCGACAGTCAAGGCCCTGCCATCCAGTATGCCGGAGTCAATACCCGCTCCTATGCCGATGGCGCCTCGGTAGCCAACCCGGCCACCTTCTATTGCCAGATGTCCGACCCCTCGGGTATCTACACCGGCAACACGCTGGGCCGGCAAATGATGCTGTTGCTCAACGGTTCGACCCTCGACGACAACCCTATGCGTTACTTCCGCCCCTCGACCGACGGCTCGACCGGCGAACTCGCATTCCCCTTGCCCACCCTGCAGAGCGGTAACTACACGATTACCCTCCGGGTATTCGACAACGCAGGCAACTCGTCGGAGGTCAACACCACCTTCGAGATTACCCCCGAAACCTCTTCCTATATCCTCTCGCTCGACGAGAACCCGGTCACCGAACTGGCTACCCTGTCGTGCCTCGACACAGAGGGCCGTGAAATCGGAGAGGTGAAACAGGCTCGCATCGCCATCGTCAACAGCCTGGGCGAAGAGGTGTGGTATCGCGAGACAACCGGCAGCAACCCCTTCCCGATTACCTGGAACCTGCTCGACCTCAACGGCCAACGGGTACCGGCCGGCCGATACGAATGCCGGGCCTACCTCGAAACCGAATCCGGGACCCTCGCCACGCCGTCCAAAAAAATCGTGGTTATCACGCAATAATCGGGGGGAATCTCTGTTTATTATATACATGTAATTTGTAATACCTTGTACAATGAAAAGAGGCTTTTTGCATATCATAGTCCTTACGCTCGTGTCGCTCGTCTTCCCTACGGGTGCCCTTGCCGCCGACGGTAATACGACCAAAAACGAATTCAACCCCATCAACACCGGCGTCACCTCGCTGAGCATCACGCCCGACTCGCGCGGTGCCTCGTTGGGCGACCTGGGTGCGGCTACCGACCCCGATGTCAACTCGCAATTCTGGAACCCCTCGAAATATGCCTTTGCCTACAGCCAGGCCGGTGTGTCGCTCTCGTACACCCCGTGGTTGCGCAAGTTGGTCAACGACATCTACCTGGCCTACCTGGCCGGTTACTGGAAGTTGGGCAGCAGCGACCTGCAGGCCATAAGCGCCTCGCTGCGCTACTTCTCACTGGGCGAAATCACCCTCACCGACAACCAGGGTAATGCCCAGAACAGCATCACCCCCTACGAAATGGCCTTCGATGTAGGTTACTCGCGCAAGCTCTCCGAGAAGTTCTCGATGGGTGTCGTATTCCGCTACATCTACTCCGACCTGGGTTTCCACTACGACGAGTCGAGCGTATCCGACGCCTCGGGTGCTTCGGCCTTTGCCGCCGACATATCGGGTTACTACACCACCTACCCCATCATCGGCCGCAACGAGTGCCAGTGGTCACTGGGTTTCAACATCTCGAACATCGGTACCAAAGTATCGTATGACGGGGGTAACGAAAGTGCCTTCCTGCCCACCAACCTGAAGATAGGAACCTCGTTCCTCTTCCCGCTGGCCGACTACAACACGCTCTCGCTCAACCTCGACTTCAACAAACTGCTGGTACCCTCGACACCTCAGGTAGCCAACTACGAGACCGATGCCGAGTATGAAGAGGCCAAAGAGAAGTGGCAAAACACCTCGCCCATCTCGGGTATCTTCCAGTCGTTCAGCGATGCCCCCGGCGGATTCAAGGAGGAGTTGCGCGAAATCAACTTTTCGATTGGTGCCGAATACTCCTACAACCAGCAGTTCTTCCTGCGGGCCGGATACTTCAACGAAAACAAATACAAGGGTAACCGCAAATACTTCTCCTTCGGTGCCGGCTTCTCGCTCAACGTGCTGAAAATCGATGCCGCCTACATGGTGGCTACCGCACAGACGAGCCCGCTGGACCAGACGCTTCGTTTCACCCTCTCGTTCGACATGGACGGACTTAAAGAACTGGTAGGACATCGCCGATGAAGACACGTGTAGGTTTTGGTTTCGATGTGCACCGGCTGGTCGAAGGCCGGGAGCTGTGGTTGGGCGGTATCCGCATAGACCACTCGTTGGGATTGCTGGGCCACTCCGATGCCGACGTGCTCATCCACGCGCTGTGCGATGCCCTGCTGGGGGCCGCCAACATGCGCGACATTGGTTATCACTTCCCCGATACGGCTGGCGAATATGCCGGTATCGACAGCAAGATTCTCTTGAAAAAAACCGTGGAACTCATCCACGGCAAAGGCTATTCCATCGGCAATGCCGACATCACTGTCTGCGCCGAACGCCCCAAACTCAACCCTCACATCCCGGCCATGCAACAGACACTGGCCGCCTGCATGGGCGTCGACCCCGACGACATCTCGATCAAGGCCACTACCACCGAACGCCTGGGCTTCACGGGCCGTGAAGAGGGAATCTCGGCCTATGCCGTCGTACTCCTCGAAAAATAAACGAAGAGAAAGCTGTCACCCAACAGCTCTCTCTTCGACATTCTGCGTAAAGCCTAACCAAACAATTTTACCGGCATACGAGCTATGACCCAATAAGTAGTTCATATACCGTATTCGTTTATGGCCTTTTGCAGAAAAAAGTAAACCGAAAATTCCCCTTCTTTGTTATAGCCCCATCTCGTCACGGCTCATGAAATACAGAGCCTGATAAAAAATAAAAAGCGTGAGCCCGATGGTTTATCCTATTCGAGGTCCAGCAAAAACCGTAGGTGGATAAAACAACCGGCCCACGCTTGCTTTATGTAACAAGCGCAGGCATTTAGTTGTCAATTACCCCACCTAAGAGAATTTTGCTGATTCCGAATAGAGGTAATTTTCTAAACGCTTATATTTTCAATATTTTCGTCAAAGATATTCTTTTTCTGTTAAATAGTCCAAGAGTTCCCCACACTTTAACATTTCAGGTTTATATGTTTTTTAGAATATAATTGCTCCCCGCCTCATAAAAGTTAGCTATTTTTGTACCCTTATGAAACGTATGGAATCGAACAAACGAGTATTGATAGGCATGAGCGGAGGCATAGACAGCTCTGCGGCCTGCATGATTTTACAGGAACAGGGCTACGAGGTCGTAGGGCTCACGATGCGCATGTGGGACCTGCCCCGCCACTTTCCCCGCGAAGGACAGACCATCCCGCAGTTTGCCCTCGAGGCCCGGGAGCTGGCCGAGAAAATCGGCATCGAGCACCACATCCTCGATGTGCGCGACGAGTTCAAGAGCTCCATCATCAAAGGCTTTATCGACGAATACCTCAAGGGCAACACCCCCAACCCGTGCGTCATGTGCAACCGCCTGTTCAAGTGGCACTACCTGTTGCAGGAGGCCGACCGGCTGGGCTGCTCGTGGGTGGCGACCGGCCACTACGCCCGCATACTCGACCGCGACGGCTACCGGGTGCTGGCCCGGGGCGTAGACCCGAAGAAAGACCAGTCGTACTTCTTGTGGCGGCTGGGGCAGGAGGAGCTCTCGCGCACCATCTTCCCGCTGGGTGGAGTCACCAAAGAGGAGATCAAGCGCTATGTCGAGGGCAAAGGATTCCACGAAAAAGTCGAGAAAAAGGAGAGCATGGAGGTCTGCTTCATCCCGGGCGACTACCGCGACTTCCTGCGGGAGCAGTTGCCCGATCTGGCCCAACAGGTGGGAGGCGGATACTTTGTCGACTCGACCGGCCGCAAGCTGGGACAGCACAAGGGCTTCCCCTTCTATACCATCGGGCAGCGCAAAGGGCTCGAGATTGCTCTGGGCAAACCCATGTTCGTCACCCGCATCAACCCGATCAAGAATACCATCCGGCTGGGCGACCGCGACGAGCTGCTCACCCGCCGCATGGTCATCACCGATGTACTCGAGGCAACACCCGGCATACTCGAATCGGCCGGCCCCGTCGACGTGCAGATACGCTACCGCAGCAGTGCCATACCGGCCACCCTGCAAAAGGGCGACACTCCGGGCGAATGGCTCGTCTGCTTCGAGAGCGACGCCTCGGCCGTCACGCCGGGACAGTCGGCCGTCATTTACAGCGACAACACCGTCATCGGCGGCGGCATCATTGCCGACCAACGATTGTTGAAAAAATATAAGGAATGAAACTACGTCTACTCACCCTGCTCGTCGTGCTGGCCACGCTCCTCGGCAGCGAGGCTCAGGAGTGGCATTACCGTCTGTGGTTCAGCAACAAGGGAGAGTCGGGCTACTCTCTCGACAGACCCGATGAGTTTCTGTCGGCCCGGACTGTAGCCCAACGCGAGAGGTGGGGCATCGCCATCGACTCGACCGATCTGCCCATACCGGCCACCCGGCTGCAACAGCTGTCGCAACTGGGCGGTCGCATCCTGGCCGTGTCGAAATGGCTCAACACCGCCACCATAGCCCTGACCGATACCGCCCTGTTCGGCAACATCGAGCGGCTGCCGTTCGTCGCCCGGTACGACTACCTGGGTTCGCCCGTGCAGAGCAGCAATACCGTGAGGCCCCGACAAAAGCAGGTAGAAGAGACGGACGACACCACCTACGGCGATGCCGCCTGGCAAATCGCCCTGCACAACGGCGACCGGCTGCACCGGGACGGATTCCGGGGCGAGGGGATGACCATCGCCGTCATCGACGGCGGTTTCCTCAATGCCGACCGAAACCCGCGCTTCGACCCCGACCGCATCGTCGGCTACCACGACTTCATCGACGACGAAATGGACTTCCGCAACGGCAACGCCCACGGCTCGTCGGTACTCTCGACCCTGCTCACCAACGACAGCAACTACTTCGTCGGCACCGCTCCGCAAGCCTCGTACTGGCTGCTGCGGTCGGAAGACACCGACACCGAATACCCCACCGAAGAGGACTACTGGGCCACGGCACTCGAATATGCCGACAGCCTGGGCGTCGATGTCGTCACCTCGTCGCTGGGCTACACCGGTTTCGACGACCCGCGCTTCAGCCACACTTGGGAGCAACTCGACGGCCGCACCGCCTACATCTCACAGGCTGCCGCCCGGGGGGTACGGAAAGGACTGCTCATCGTCGTGAGTGCCGGAAACGAAGGGGGTGGCGACTGGAAGAGACTGACCGTGCCCGGCGATGTCGACGGGCTCCTCACCGTGGGGGCCGTCACCCGGGAGCGGCAACGCGCCTACTTCTCGAGTGTGGGCCCCACCGCCGACGGACGCATCAAGCCCGACGTCGCGGCATTGGGTGCCGGAGCCGCTACCATCGACCCCGACGGGAACCTGCTGCAGAAAGACGGCACCTCGTTCTCGACCCCCATCATCGCAGGGCTCACCGCCTGCCTGCGGCAAGCGTTGCCCCACCTCTCGGCCCGGGAGATTATCGATCTCATCCGGCAAAACAGTTCGCAATACCTCACCCCCGACAGCCTGCTGGGATACGGTATCCCCGACTTCTATGCCGCCTACCGCCAAGGCTCGGGCACCGAGACCATCCGCACCGGCCAGACTCCGCTGCAACTCACCTACCGGGAAGGCAGCCCCGTCGTCACCATTGGCCCGCTGCCGCCCGACGAGAGCGAAATCGCCCTCGGCATCTACGATCTGGAGGGGGCGTTGCTGCAGGAATACCGCCTGCCCGAAGGGGCCGAACTGGACCTGCACGATTTGAAGAAGGGAATATACCTGCTGTCGGCCCGCGGTCGGCAACACAGTTGGACACAAAAGATACAACGGTTATGACCGAAGCACGAAAAGAGTTATCGCTGTTCGAGCTGAATGCCCGTGTGCGCGACGCCCTGCAAGAGGCGTTGCCCGAACGCTACTGGGTGCGGGCCGAGGTGAGCGAAGCCCGCGTACACCCCTCGGGCCACTGTTACCTCGAGCTTATCGAGAAAGAGGAGGCCACGGGACGAACCATCGCCAAGGCCCGGGCCACGATATGGGCCTCGACCTTCCGCCTGCTGCGCCCCTGGTTCGAGCAATCGACCGGGCAAATCTTCACGGCGGGCATCAAGATACTCATCTCGGTGAGCCCCATCTTTCACGAGCTCTACGGCTACAGCCTCACCATCCACGACATAGACCCGGCCTACACGCTGGGCGATGCAGCCCGCCGGCGGGCCGCCATCCTGCAGCAACTGCGCGACGAGGGGGTGGCCGACATGAACAAGGAGCTCGTCTGGCCGGCACTGCCGCAGCGCTTTGCCATCATCTCCTCGCCATCGGCCGCCGGGTATGGCGACTTTATGAACCAGATTCAGAACAACCCCTACGGGTATAAAGTATACACGGCACTCTTCCCCGCCTCGATGCAGGGCGAGCAGACCGAGAGCTCCATCATCGAAGCCCTCGACCGCATTGCCTGCCACGAAGAGCTCTTCGACGGGGTGGTCATCATCCGGGGCGGCGGTGCCACCTCCGACCTCAACAGCTTCGACAGCTACCCGCTGGCCGCCAACATCGCCCAGTTCCCCCTGCCCGTCATCACCGGCATCGGCCACGAGCGCGACGATACCGTCATCGACCTGGTAGCCAATACACGGGTCAAGACCCCAACCGCCGCGGCCGAGTGGATTATAGCCCGCCTGCACGAAGCCGACCTGCACGTGGCCGGCCTCTCCCTGGCCGTGAGCGACGAAGTGCGCAACCGCATCCTGCGCGAGAAGCAGACCCTGCAACGCACCACCTCGTCGCTGCCCCTGCTCATCGAGCGACGCATCGCGGGCGAACGGCACAAGACGGCAATGTGGCTCGAGCAGATACGCCACGCCCTGCGCTCCCGCCTCGACGCCGAGCGCAACCGCCTCGACACGATGGAGACCACCGTCACGCTGGTATCGCCCCAATCGCTGCTGCAACGGGGCTACAGCCTCACCCTGCACCACGGCCGGGTAGTCAAGAGCATTGCCGACGTCGCCCCGGGCGCAACCCTCGAAACCTTGCTGGCCGACGGCTCCGTCACCAGCCGGGTCGAAAACATCCAACCTTCGAAAACAAAATAGATACCGATATGGCCCAGAATACCGAACTCTCCTATGCCCAGGCGATAGCCGAGCTGGAGAAAATCGTCACCAAACTGCAAAACAACGAATACGAAATCGACGAGCTGCAAAAGTGCACCGCCCGCTCGCTCGAGCTGCTCAAGTTCTGCAAGTCGAAACTCTTCGAGACCGACGAGGCCCTGCAGAAAATCCTGAACGAGCTGAACGAGTAGCCGACCCGTCGGCCGCCCGGCCCAGCGCCCCACATAGAATATATGCGGGGATATAGGCTAAATCAAAAAAAATGTTTAATTTTGTCGCGTTTTTCAACGATATGAATATGACCGAAAGAAAAGTACGGGTGCGTTTCGCACCAAGTCCCACGGGCCCCCTGCACATTGGCGGAGTCCGTACCGCTCTCTATAACTATCTGTTTGCCAAGCAACACCACGGCGACATGATTTTCCGCATCGAAGATACCGACTCCCAACGATTCGTACCGGGAGCCGAGGCCTACATCATCGAAGCCCTCGAATGGCTGGGCATCCACTTCGACGAAGGGGTGAGCTACGGCGGCAACTACGGCCCTTATCGCCAATCGGAACGCAAAGAGATCTATCGCAAATACGTAGACCAGCTGCTCGAAGCCGGCAAAGCCTACATCGCTTTCGACACTCCGGCCGAGCTCGATGCCAAACGTCACGAAATACCCAACTTCCAATACGACGCCTCGACCCGCATGCAGATGCGCAACTCGCTCACGATGAGCAAAGAGGAGGTCGACCGGCTCATTGCCGACGGCACCCAGTACGTGGTGCGGTTCAAGATTGAACCGGGCGAAGACGTGGTAGTCGATGACCTCATCCGCGGCAAGGTGACCATCAACTCGTCGATTCTCGACGACAAGGTGCTCTACAAGTCGGCCGACAACCTGCCCACCTACCACCTGGCCAACATCGTCGACGACCACCTGATGCTCGTCTCGCACGTCATCCGCGGCGAAGAGTGGTTGCCCTCGGCCCCGCTGCATGTACTGCTCTACCGCGCCTTCGGCTGGGAAGATACCATGCCCCGCTTTGCCCACCTGCCGCTGTTGCTGAAACCCGACGGTAAGGGCAAACTGAGCAAACGCGACGGCGACCGCCTGGGATTCCCCGTATTCCCGCTCGAGTGGCACGATCCCAAGACGGGCGAGGTTTCGTCGGGCTACCGCGAAGCCGGATACCTGCCCGAGGCTGTCGTAAACTTCCTCGCCCTGCTGGGCTGGAACCCCGGCAACGACCAGGAAATCCTGTCGATGGACGAGCTCATCCAACTCTTCTCGCTCGAGAAGTGCAGCAAGAGCGGCGCCAAATTCGACTACGAAAAAGGCAAATGGTTCAACCACAAATACATCCAGGAGAAGAGCAACGAAGAGCTCACGACCCTCTTCATGCCCATCCTCAAAGAGAAAGGCATCGAAGCCGACCCCGCTACCGTGGCCCGCATCATCGGACTGGTCAAGGGCCGTGTAAGTTTCGTCAAGGAGCTGTGGGACCAGGCCGCCTTCTTCTTTGTCGCTCCCACCAGCTACGAAGAGAAATCGGTGAAGAAACGCTGGAAAGAGGATACTCCCGCCATCATGCGCGAGCTCATCGAGATACTGCGCAACCTCGACGACCTCTCGTCGGCTCATGCCGAGAAAGTGGTCCTCGACTGGATCGAGCGCAACGGCTACCACCTGGGCAACGTGATGAACGCCTTCCGGTTGGCCGTAGTAGGTGAATGCAAAGGCCCCCACATGTTCGACATCACCGAAATCATGGGCAAGGAAGAGACCATCAAACGCATCGAGAGAGCCATCGAATACCTGGGTTGATGAATCGTCGCTGCACACATACGCTACTGCTCGTCGCCCTCGTGGCCGCCCTGCTCCCCGCCCGGGCGCAGGAGGTGGCGTGGAGTGTCGACATGACCGCCTTCTTCGACAACCGGGAGTACAGCTACTCCAAGGTCGAGTCGCAAACCTTCTTCGGCACGCGGCTCTCGCCCGAGATAGGCTTGCGTATGGGCAACAGCTCCATCATGGCCGGCGCCTCGTGGGTACAGCCCATCGACGGCTCTACCGACCATGCCCGCATACACCCCACGGCCTACTACCGGTACCAGTCGTCGAGGTTCCGCATGTCGATGGGTATGTTTCCCCGCACCCAACTGCTCGAGAACGTACCGGCCATCCTGCAATACGATTCACTCACCTACTTCCGCCCCAACATCGCGGGTGCCCTGTTCCAGTATGTGCACCCCAAGGGCTTTGCCGAGCTCTATGCCGACTGGCGGCAGGTACAGACCGAGGTGAAACGCGAGGCCTTCATGGTGGTCTTCAACGGACGGTGGCAACCCCTGCCCTACCTCTTCGCAGGCGGGCATCTGGTGATGAACCACCTGGCACGCCCCCGAAACTCAGACGACCGCTACACCGTGACCGACGACCTCATCGCCAGCCCCTACGTGGGTCTGGACCTCACCCCCTGCACCCCGCTCGACACGCTCACCCTCAAGGTGGGCTACCACGTCAGCCTCGAGCGGCTGCGCAACGTGGGCACCTGGCACCACCCGCAAGGCATCCTCATCGACCTGTTGGCCGAGTGGCGGTTCCTGGGGCTGCGCAACACCTTCTACAAGGGGGGCGCGCAAATGCCGTTCTATCCCCAGTTGGGCGCACAGCTCAACCAGGGCGACCCCTTCTACCAGTCACCGACCTACAACCGCACCGACGTATATGCCTATATCTTCCGCAAGAGCTACCTCAACTGCATGGCCTCGATCAACGTGCACTACACACCGGGGCACTGCGACCTGCAACAACAGCTCATCGTGCGGTTCTATCTCGACGACCAGGCCTGGAAAGACCGGGGGCAGACAAAGAAACGAGAATATCTGAAAAACATCTTGTAAACCCGACAAGAGAATTTTTGGTTGGCTATGAAATGTATCTATAATTTTGGAATATATTGCTACAAACAACTGGTCGCTCTGGCCGGCATGCGCAACGCCAAGGCCCGCAAACTGACGCAGGGGCAGAAGGGTATCTTCGACTACCTCTCCCGCAAGGCCGACCCGCAGGGCGGATACCTGTGGATACACGCCTCGTCGCTGGGCGAGTTTGAGCAAGGCCGCCCGCTCATCGAGGCCATCCGCAAGGCGCGCCCCGAGACCCGCATCCTGCTCACCTTCTTCTCCCCCTCGGGATACGAGGTGCGCAAGAACTACGAGGGGGCCGACCTGGTGTGCTACCTCCCCTTCGACCTGCCGGGCAACGTGAAGCGTTTTCTCGACCTCACCCGCCCCACCGAAGCCATATTCATCAAGTATGAATTTTGGGCAAACTACCTCAACGAACTGAAACGGCGGAACATCCCCACCTACATCATCTCGGCCATCTTCCGCCCCAACCAGATATTCTTCCGTTTCTACGGCGGCTATTTCCGCCGTATCCTGCGCAATTTTACCCACCTCTATATCCAGAACGAACAGTCGCGCCAACTGCTGGCCGGCATCGGCATCACCAACGTATCGGTGGTGGGCGATACCCGCTTCGACCGCGTGAGCGACATACGGCGCTCGGCCAAGGAGCTGCCCCTCATCGAGCGCTTCGCCCAGGGCAAAAAGGTACTCATCGCCGGCAGTTCGTGGCCCAAGGACGAGGAGTTCCTCATCGACTACTTCAACCGTCGCGACGACATCAAGCTCATACTGGCTCCGCACGAGATTCACGAGTCGCACCTGCTCTTTATCGAGAGCCTGCTGAAACGCCCCGCCCTGCGCTACACGCGGGCAACCGAGGCCGAGGTGACCGCGTGCGACTGCCTCATCATCGACTGCTTCGGGCTGCTCTCGTCGATCTACCGCTACGGCACGCTGGCCTACGTGGGCGGCGGGTTCGGTGCCGGCATCCACAACATTGCCGAGGCGGCCGTCTACGCCCTGCCCGTCATCTTCGGGCCCAATCACCAGCGGTTCAAGGAGGCTCACGAACTGATAGCCTGCGGCGGCGGATTCGCCATCGCCTCGGGCGAGGAGTTCGACACCACGGCCGACCGTCTGCTCGACAACCCCGAAGCCCTGGCCACTGCCAGCCACAACGCCGGGCACTACATCTCGTCGCACACGGGCGCTACCCGTCTCATCCTGAAAGACCTTTTCGGTATCGAAGCCTGACGCTACCGGCAAAAGCCATCGCCCCGCCTGCCAAGAGGAGAGGACGCACAGACCATGCCCGACTCGTTACGTCTCGGTGAGCGAGTCGATAAGCCCCTCGCAGGCATCCTCGAGGATATTCAGCACATTTTCAAAGCCATCGGCCCCACCGTAATAGGGGTCGGGAATGCAATCGACCGGATAGTGCCGGCAATAGTCGGTCACGCGTTGCACCTTGGCCGTCTGCTCGGGCGTGTCGGCCATCGAGCGGAGGGTGTCGATGTTGTAGTCGTCCATGCCCAGAATCAGGTCGAAGCGGTCGAAATCGTCGGGCTGCACCGGACGGCTGCGATGCTCCAGCAGATACCCGCGACGGGCGGCATGTGCCCGCATGCGAGGGTCGGGCAAATCGCCCGCATGACCACCGTAAGTCCCGGCCGAATCGACCTCGAAACAACCGGTAACACCCCGCTCGCGCGCCAGGTGCAGAAACACCCCCTCGGCCGCCGGCGACCGGCAGATATTACCCAGGCATACAAACAAAATCTTCACCGGTTTCTTTATCGTCTCTTTTTTCATTATGCTATGTATTGGAGTCAATAGATGCTGCAAAATAAATAAAAAGCGGGCGAACCCGAAGGGCAATATGACATTTTCATTAAAAAAGGAAAGATTCTCACAAAAAACCTTTTTCTTTCGGATGCGATTTTATATTTTTGTTATCCCTTAGCTAATAAACTAAAAACAAACCATATAGAATACGAGAACTCTAAAAATTATATCTATGAAGAAAAATTACTTTTTTCGCACAGCTATCTTGTTAATAGCTATGTTGTGTGGAGTTAATGCAGGTTGGGCCGACACCTATACCCAAATCTCCACCCTCGACGAACTGACCGACGGCAAATATGTGATTGCCTATGGAACGACTTGTGCAATGAACAACACGAATGCAGGTAAATATTTCAATCCGACCGATATAACGCCTGTTGACGGTTCTATTCTCAACCCCGACGCCTCGATTGTTTGGGAAATAAAAACGACCGAGACCGGCAGCACCATAAGTAACGGTGATATTTTTGTTTACTGCTCGGGCGAAAAAAATGTTCCTGCCAAAGCTTGGGCCGACGGAGACAATAAGTTTTACTGGACCTTCACAGAATCGGATGGCGAATTTATAGCAAAAAGCGTAGGGTCATCAACTGCATTGTATTTGAAGTACAACCCTTCAAGTCCTCGCTTCACGACTTACAAATCGGGACAACAAGACCTGACTCTCTACAAACTGGAAGAATCGGGTAAATCGAATCCCAACCTGGCCTTTACCGGCATCACGGGCGATGTAACCAAACAGCTCTCCGAGGGCAGTTACAGCAGTGCAGCCACCTCGGCTTCCGACGCTACCATCGTGTATAGCAGCAGCAACCAGGAAGTGGCCACGATTGCTCAAAACGGTCTCGTTACGCTGGTGGCCGGCGGTACGACTACCATCAAGGCCGAAGTAGCCGAAACGGCTACCTACGAAGCCTCTTTCGTAGAATATACCTTGACTGTTGTTGACCCGGCTATGATCAAGACCTTTGCCAAAGTGACCAGCGGTGCCGTAACCGATGGCAAGTACATCATCGTATACCAGGATAGTGACGATGCTACCTCGGTAAAAGCCATGAACACCACCAACGAGAAGAGCTACTTCATGTATACCGACGTTGACCTTACCGACGGTAAAATCGTAACCGACGACCAATCGATTATCTGGGACATCACCACACAAGCCAACGGCAGTATGTCAATCAGCAATGGCGACAATATTTTCGTAGGTTACAGAGGTAGCGGCAACAACGCATACATCTACGAAGCATACACCGAAAAGAATTGTGATTGGACATTCACGTTTGCCGATGGCCTCTTCACATGCACAAACGGTTCCGTAACAGACCGTCAGCTCCAATACAATACCAATTCACCCCGTTTTGCCTGCTACACCGGCAGCCAGAAGAACCTCACCCTCTACAAACTCGACAGCGGCAAACAAGCCGTAACGGTAGCCTTCAACGAAGTTAACGGCAACAAAGAGGTATTCTTCACCGAGAGCTTTACCTACAACAGTGCCGCCACGGCTACTCCCGAGCGCCCCATCTCCTACAGCAGCAGCAACCAGGAGGTGGCTACCATCAGCGCAGAAGGTATCGTAACGGTAGCAGGCCCGGGTACCACGATTATCAAAGCTACCACCGAGGGCGATGACTCCTACGAAGAGGGTGCCGCTCAATACACCTTGACGGTACGGGCTGCATCGGTTTCGCTGCCCTACTCGACAGACTTCAAATCGGGTCTGGGCGAATGGCTCACCTATGTTACCTACGGTACGACCGAATGGGGTTCGACCTCTTACGGTGCACAAGCCAACGGCTTTAACAAGGGCGATGGCGAGACTTACCTCGTTTCTCCGGCCGTAAGTGCCTCCAGCATCGTGCTCTCCTTCGGTAGCGAAGTGGCTTTCAATGGTCCTGACGCTCAACTCTTCTATTCGAGCAATTTCGACCCCAGCACCATGACGCAACCCGCCGAGGCTACCTGGACCGAAATCACCGACATGGCCACTTGGGCTTCGTCGCAAGAGACTACCCCCTCGGGCGACATCGAGTTGAAGAACCTCACCGCTCCTATCCGCTTCGCCTTCAAATACACCTGCTCCGAGGCCGAAGGTGCTGCCCGCTGGACCATCACCGACCTCAGCATCAAAGAGGGTGTAGCTTCGGGTATTGAGGATGTAGAAGCCAACGGCATGAAGATTATCAACGGTAAGGGTCAGGTAACCATCGAAACGGCCGAGGCTGCCCACGTTGCCATCTATGCCCTCACCGGTGCACAAGTACGTCAACTCAACCTCACCGAAGGTACCAACATCGTAGAGCTGCCTGCCGGCATCTACGTAATCGGTCGCCAGAAAGTGGTTGTATTCTAATCGCACTCAACCATTCATCATACAGAGGAGACGGGCGCGCGCCCGTCTCCTTTTTTTATCCCCCCCCGCCGACCTCATCGAGCCCGCCATCTCCGGGGCAGTCTCATTTTCTCACCCTCGCGGAAATACCATACCTTTATCCTCCGACAAAAAACAATACAGTATGGTAATTGCATATTTAAGAATCAGCACCAGCAGACAGCACCTCGACAATCAGGCCGACGAAATCAGACGTTTTGCCCGCTCTCGCGACATGAACATCGACCAGTGGGTAACCGAGATTGTAAGTGGAAAGAAAGACCAACGAGAGCGAAAACTCGGAAGGGTAATCAGACAGTTAAAACCGGGCGACACCCTTATCGTAACCGAAATCTCGCGATTGAGCCGTACCCTCACCGAAATCATGGCCATCATGGGCCGATGCCTCGAGAAGCAAATCACCATCTACTCGACCAAAGACGGCTATGCCTTCGACAACACCATCAACAGCAAGGTGCTCTGCTTTGCCTTTGGCCTTGTGGCTGAAATCGAACGTAACCTCATCTCTATGCGAACCAAAGAGGCGCTGGCCCTGCGCAAGGCCGAAGGGGTAATCTTGGGCCGCCGCAAGGGGAGCATCACCAAATTGCGTCTCCTCATCGACCACGAGCCCGATATTATCGAGCGGCTGGCCCGAGGCGAGTCGATTCGCTCGATATGCCGGGGATACGGTGTATCGACCGACACCTTTCTCAAGTTGCGCAAGCTGTCGCCCCGGGTAGAGTGCGCCTTCCGCTACAAACAGCTACCGGCCCCCGAATAAAAAGGGGGCTGTACCCGGATGTCACGGATACAGCCCCTTGTGAGAAATAGTCTAATCGCCTATTTAAAGTTCAGTCGTATCTTATTTCTTCAGCATCTCCAACAGCAGCACCGGCTCGTTGGTGGTGATATAGTCGGCCTTGTGGTCGATGAAGTATTGCAGGTCTTCGGCCTTGTTGACCGTCCACACATTCACGGTGAGGCCCAGGAGGTGTGCCTCGTCGATCCATTGCGGATTGGCTTTCAAAACCTTATAGGCATAGTCGAGGCCGGTATAGCCCAACTCCTTGAGTTCGGCCGGGGTCTTGTCGCCGTTGAGATAGGCCACCTTGGCCTCGGGCGCCAGCTTTATCAGTTCGGTCCCCACCAGGTTGCTGAAGGCGATATACTCTACCTGCTCCTCCATCTTCTTGGCCTTCACCATATCGACCACCTTCCGGGCCAGTTCGATATTGCGCTCGGGAGTCGACTGGGTTTTCAGCTCCAGCACCAGAATCATGGGAGCCAGTTTCTTGCCGGCATCGAGGTAAGCCTCGAGCGAAGGCAGATTCTCGCCGTTTTTCAGTTTCGACCGGGTGAGCCGGTCGAAATTGCTCTTTTCGATCTCCAGCCCGTCGAGTGTATGGGCATCGTGATTGACCACCAGCCTGCCGTCGGCCGTGAGCCAAATATCCAGCTCCGACCCCCAGCAACCGGCCTCATGAGATTTTTGCAACGAGGTGAGCGAATTTTCGGCCGAGCCTTCGCATTTCCAGTACCCCCGATGCGCTACGGCATGGGTGGTGTATTGGGCACAGACACTCTGCGATATTGCCAGCAACAGGGCAGCCGCCATAAAGAGTTTCGATTTCATAGTTATCTCACGTTTTTATTGGGTTTATAACTTGTTCAAGGTTTCATATTCTCGGCATTGGTCCTTATCTCGAAGAGAGCCGTCTTGAAATCGACCTGCGCGTCGCGCACATCGTTGCAACGGACGATAAGGGCCCCCTCCTTCTCCCAATACGACTTCACGGTGTGGCCGTTCATGGGACCGTCGGCTTCGCCCCGCACGGTTACATCGTCGGGGTTGACGACAATCTTCAATCCCCGCGATTCGTTGAGCATGTCCATATCGCCCCGACTGTTCCCCCCCACAATGAGGGGCACCGCCTTGATGTAGGTAGGTATCACCTGTGCCTTACCGTCGTCCTGAGGTATGGGCATGATAATCTCGTCGCTCATCACACCGTTCTTCACCACCCCCTTCACGCCCAGTACATGCGTCACGGGGATACCCAACTCGTCGGCCACAAAGCGCTGATAGAGGAACTCGGGCGAGGCGGTAAGAATCCATACTTCAAAGCCAAACTCCTTCAGATTGGCAATCAAGGCCTTCATCTCGGGATACATTTTCCCCTTATAAGAGCGCATGTAGCAGTCGTAACCGATTGTCGCAATCTCCTCGGGAGTCATGCCGGCGAAGAAATGGACCCGATCCTCGACATAGGGTTTGCCCACGTTGTTGCCATCCTTCACCATGCGGTCGATAATCGCCATCTTCTGCCGGGCCAACCGGTCGGTGCGCTCCCGGTAATGCGTCTGGGCATAGGCATAGAGAGCCTCGTCGGCCAGATAGTAGGGGGCTTGCCCGAATACGGTACCATCGCAATCGAAGACGGCAACCTTGCGGTCGGTAATCGAGAGAGTCGTTTGCAGAAACTCCTCTATGCGTTCATTCGTCTCGGCGGGCCAGGTCGAAATGGGCCGATAGGTTTGAGCCGACAACACTGAGACTACACTCACGGCGAGTATTACCCAGGTTTCACGCAGCCGACTCAATCGGGGAAAATCTATCCTCTTCATATAATTATCATCGGTATGGTTTACAACATCGACAAATATACAAATTTTATTCTTCTCCACGGTTTTCAAAGGGAAAAATTTCGAAACAAAAAGCAAATTAAAAAATCAGAAATCGAAAGGAAACGAAAATTTAATATCTCTGTAATCTCCCTGTCAACAGACAAAGCAACCCAATGCCCCGGACAATCGCCTCGAATATTACGAAAGGCGATAAAACCGGAACGATAATTCCGAAAATTTTATTTTGCTGATAATAAGATAGATACGAAAAATTATGAAAATTTTTTTCAGCACAGGTAGGGGGATTTTCAAACTCCGGCGTTATAAGGTCAAAATCACATAGCTAAGCGACCCACACGGGAAAGCAAAAGCAGCCGGCTTCCCACCACGCACAACGCGGAGAGAAAAAACGGCTCACTATTTACACAACGAAAAAAATTAACAAATTATGAAAATCAAATTTATTGCATTACTTTTGTGCGCAGCCGTAAGCAGCAACGTAGCAAAAGGACAAGAAACCACCCATAACACCCAGTCTATGCCCCGCCACGAAATACGCCTCGCCGCCAGCGACGGACTCACCCTCGGACTCGCAAACGTCTTTGGTATGGGCTTGACCGATGCCGTAATCGGCAGCAAGCGCAGCGACGAAAAGTCGAGCCTGGTATACAGCCTGGGTTACAGATACTCGATTGCCCAATTCAGAGTAGGTGCCGACCTGGGATTCGTTCAATCGACCGGCAAGCTGACCCTGATTGGCGAAACGGCTCCCTCACTGAAAGAGAAAGACCTGAACTTCATGCTGTTGCCCACGGTCGAATTTGTATACTTCAAACGCGGTGTCGTTGAACTCTACGGTGGTGCTGCCGCCGGTGTCAACCTGGTGAACCATACCGAAAAGAGCCTGAACCAGACGGCTACCAGCAACGCCAAGAAGAGCGACCTCTCTACCACCTTTGCCTACCAGGTAAACCCCATCGCCCTGCGAGTTGGCAACCAACGCATCGGTGGATTCCTCGAAGCCGGCCTCGGATACAAAGGCTTTGTGACCGCCGGCGTAAGCTTGAGATTCTAATCACCCCATAACCTGCGAGTGCTACCCATGCGAGAGACCAGAAAAGAAACCTTCAAGTCCCTGTTCCAGAAACACTATCCTCGGCTATGCCATATAGCCTATGGATATGTGCTGGACCGAGACGACTCGGAAGACATTGTACAAGAACTCTTTATCAATGTCTGGGACAAAGGGAAAGATACCTTGCCCGAGAAAGAGTTTGCCGCCTACATGACCACTGCTATTCGAAACAGCTGCATCTCTTTCCTGCGCAAGAAACAGGGCGCCTTCGTTTCGATCGACGACTATCCCACTGCCGCCATCGACACGCCTGATGAAATCTATGATGACGCCGACGAAGCGAAATCGCCCGACAATCTCCTGCAAGTAGCACTCGCATCGTTACCTCCTAAATGCAAAGAGGTCTTTTTGCTGGCCAAACTCAAAGGTATGAAATACCGCGAGATTGCCGAGAAGCTGAACCTTTCGGAGAAAACCATAGAGAATCAGATGACCCGGGCTATCCGACTCCTGCGCACCTATGTGGCCGAAAACAACGCCTTGCGCATGGCCCTTATCTCAATCGTTTTATCAATCTTCTTAAACTGCATGTAAAATGGGAAATCACGATGACATAGACGAACTGTTGGCCAAACACTTCGCTCACGAACGGCTCACCGCCGCCCAGCAGGCCAAACTGGATCAATGGAAAGCTGCATATCCCGAAGAGAGCCAACGATTGCAACGGCTTATCGAGATGCCTATCTTCAGCGACACCTCGTTCAAGGTCGACACCGAAAAAGCCTGGGCCAAAGTCGAACCCCAACTCAAGGAGCACTCCCTGAAAATCGGAAGCTTCTCGCACAAATCCTGGTTCTACTCCGCTGCCGCAGCCATTGCCCTCATACTGATAACTACCTGGATGATACTCTCTCACGAGACCGACACCCAAACCGTACGCTACGCCGATATAACCCAAACCGAAAACGTTCTTTTGCCCGATGGGTCGGAGGTTACCCTCTATCCCCATGCAACTCTGGCATTCCGATATGCCGACGACGGGACCGCCCGTCAGGTAGAACTCAAGGGAAAAGCGTTCTTTCATGTAAAAAACCGTGACAACGCCCCCTTCAAAATCTCTGCCGGACAGATGACGGTCGAAGTCCTGGGGACTTCGTTTCTCGTCGATGCCGCTCACGACAACAAGTCGGGCGTGTTTGTCGAGAGCGGACGGGTGAAGGTCTCTACCTCATACAACAACGTCATCCTGGAAGCCAACGAAAAGGTCGAAATCGCCGACGACCAGATGACGCTGGGTACAATCGAAGACCCCGCCTCCTTCTTCGGGAGGAGCGACTCGGTACTGGTTTTCAAAAACAGTCCCATCGCCACGGTGGTCCAGGAGGTGGAAAAGCAGACCGGTGTAAAAATAGAGCTGGGTAAAGGGCTCGACCGAAACACGGTCACCACCAAAATCAATGTGAGCGAGCGTGAGAGCATCGCGGCCGAACTGGCTTTCGTGTGCGGCTGCCAATGCGACACCCTGGAAAAGGGGCGACACTACAAACTGTATTATGAGTAGGTTACAATTCTTATTCTCTATAATAGCACTACTTTGGGTTCATTCATCGTTAGGTGAAATTACAAAAAGACCCGTTGCGATAGCAGAAGAGCGGATATCAGTCTCCGCCTCTTCTGCTTCTGTGTTACAATGGTTCGAGCAAATCGAGCGGCAATGCGACATCACCCTCTCGTACAACCCTTCGTCGATCGACCTCGACCGGGTGTGCACCTTCAAAACGGCAGGTGTCACCACCGTGGGGAAACTGCTGAAAGAGCTCCTGCGGGACTACCGCTTCAAGACCATCGAAATCTCACCCCGCAAACTGGTTATCCAAATCGGCGAAGAGAAGTTCTTCACCCTCTCGGGCACCATCTATGAGGTGGGAAGCAACGAGAAACTGTATGGAGCCATCGTCTCGCTTTACGACGAAAACGAACGGAAACAGTACACCCTCTCCGACGAAAACGGCCGATTCAGGCTGCCGTTGCCCGAAGGGAGTTACCGACTCTGCATCACCTGCATGGGATACGAGCCTTATGAACAGACGATTGTCGTCGACCGCGACCTGACCTTGCAACCCCAACTCAATGCCCAGCTCTTCGAAATCGAAGAGGTCACCGTGAATTCGCGCAAACTGAGCAACTCGCTCGACGAACTGGCTCCTTCGAGCATGCTCTCGTTCAACAGCAACGACCTCTTTTCGCAAATCTGGATTCTGCCGGGCGTGACCGGCATACCCACCGGCAACAACTTTCTGGTCGACGGAGGCGGATACGACGAGAACCAGCTCCTGCTCGACGGCGTGCCCGTATACCACCCGGGGCACCTCAACCTGATGCTGCCCGTATTCAACGGCGACGCCGTGAAGAATATCGTCTTTCACAAAGGGTTCTTCCCCACCAAACTCGAGGGGAAGCTCTCGTCGATTACCGAAATAAACCTCAAGGACGGCAACAAGCAGGAGCACATGCGCACCCTCTCGCTCGACATGCCGGCCGCCTCGATCATGCTCGAGGGCCCCATACTCAAAAACAAACTCTCCTATCTGGTGAGTGTCCGGCGCAGTTGGCTCGACCTGCTCGACGAGTTTTTCTCCGAAGAGGACCGCCTCAACCACTCGACGCTCGACTTCAACGCCAAGTTGTCGTACGACATCTCGCCGTCGAGCTCGCTCAAGGCTCTGGCTTACCATGCGCAAGACATCTACCGCATGCCCGTCGGCCCCAAAGAGAAGATTACGGCCATGCGCTGGAACAACCAAATCTACCAGCTCGCCTACAACTTTTCGAAAGGGAAATTGAGCAACACCACCTCGCTCTTCTACACCTCACACGAAAATGTGGCGCATGCCGGAATACTGGGTTTCGAAACCGCGACACGCAGCTACATTCACAGCGGCATCAAGTCGATGAACGTATCGACCGAGTTCACATACAGCTACGACAACATCTACACCACCCGTTGGGGAGCCAAATATGCCCACGAGGTCTACGACCTGGCCATCCTGGGCGACACGGTACGTGTGCGCCACGAGCCCATCGACCAATTCTCGATTTTCTACGACAACCTCATCCGCATCACTTCGCAACTATTCACCCAGGTGGGAGTCCATTTCATTGGCTATCTGCCCGAGAAGCACCGCGACTATTACAGCATCCAGCCCCGCTTCTCGCTCAAATACTCGCCGTGGACCAACGACCTGTTCTATCTCAACTTCTCGCGCATGGAGCAGTTTTACCACTACCTGCGGTTCAACACCTTCTACATGCCCACCGACTTCCGGATGCCCAGCATCGAGTCGTACAAACCACGCTCGTCGGAACACTACGAGGCGGGGTGGAAACACAACCTGCGCAACGGCGCCCTTGAGCTGTCGGCCTACTACAAGACCCGCCGCAACATCGTGGCCCTGCGCCCCGAGACCTTTGTCGAAGATACCGAGTGGGGCAACTACATCATGACCGGCAACGGCGACAGCTACGGCATCAAATGTTATTTCTACAACTACTGGCGGCACTGGTTGCTGCAACTCTCCTACACCTACGCCCGCAGCCGCGAGTGGTTCGACGAACTGAAGGCCAACGGGAAAATACCCTCGCTCTACGACATCCCCCACCAATTGAGCGGAGCCGTCACCTACAACCTCAACAGCAGCTCCTCCTTCTCGTTGGGCGGACTGTTGAGGTCGGGCAAGATACTCGAAATCGACGAGACAACTTTCGACCCCTTCCCCATCGAGCAGTTCCACACCCGGCGGGCTCCGCTCAACTACCGGGTAGACGCCGGCTATTCGTTCAAGAAAAATTTCGGGGACGACAAATTGCTGCTGCTTCGCGTAGGACTCTACAACATCGTGGGCAACCCGCCCGAAGAGGAGTTGCTCGACTTCTACTCCGTGCACTGGCCCTACAACTGCATGCCTTACGGGAGCATCAGCTTCAAGTTCTGAACAGGCAAAATAAAAATTCAGCTCCGGGTCTCGGGCTGAAATCAAAAGAGAGTCACAAACCGGTCACGGCACAAAACTCTCCCTGCGGGGAGGGCAAGAGCCGGTGCGACCGATTACCAAAACTTGTTCTGGCTGGGGTTGTATTCAAAACCCGCACTGCCCAACTTGGCCACCAGGTCGGCCTTGCTGATGTGCATGTCGTCGCACAGCGCATCGAGCGAGGCATAGTTGTCGCGCAACTTGGTGTTGATAAACGAAAACAAGATCATCGGATCTTCGGGTAAGGTATTCATAATCTATTCCTTTCTGTTTCGGGGTGCAAAGATAGCAATTTCCCCCACAGGTGATACAAGAGAGCGGGAATAAAAATCACCACCCCGCCCATTGCATATCGGCCGGGCCGGCAGCCGGGCCAGCGCCTCACTCTCCCGTCGGAGGCGTGTGGGGCAACCGCCCGTCCTCGATTTGCATCGTCTGCATCTGGCTCTTCGACACGCCGAACTTGCGGCCGAACGCAGTCCAATAGTACGTCGAGGCCCATATAAACAACCGCTTGCTCAGCGGCATGGTGGCCTGTATCGTGCGGTATTCCCCCCGGGCTACCGACCGTGCCAGCCGCTTGATGGCCCGCACGGCTACATACTTGAAGGGTGTACCCAGAATGGCCTCGCCGCTGCCCAACTCCAGAATAGAACCCAGCCGATAGCCGTTCTTCCGGCAGTAGAGGCGCATCATCTCTATGGCAATCTCGTTCTGGGTATACTCCAGAAAACCACAGTTAATCAGGATGGAGACCACCGGCTTGCGTGCGGGTGGACAGCTCTCCAGCACTTTCAGAAACTCGAGGAACCCCACCGGCAGGGCATCGGCATAGAGGGGGAAGACAAAGAGCACATCGGTATACCCCGCCATCTGCTCGCACAACTCGCGATGATTGCGTCTGGTCAGGTTGAAATAGACCGTCTCGGCCGAGCAGTATTTCATAAAAAGTTCGGCATATCGCTTCGAATTCGACTTCGGAGCCCGGGGGCTGCCGTTGATAATCATTACTCGTCCCATAGTTCCACAATCTTTTTTACACAGTTTTCCAACTCGGCTTCGGAGGTGAATATCACCTCGTGACTCTCGAAGCTCATATTACTCGCATTGCGGGCTACCAGCCGACGGAAGAGAGCCTGCTCCTCGGCATCGATGTCGCCATAGGCCACAATCGTAGCCCGCTTGGGCACCACGGCCCGCTGCACATGGTGCGTCTCGCCCTTGACGATGCGGATAAAGGCTTGCTGCACCGGGATAGCCCGCTCGAGCATGCGCTTCATCACCGTATCGTATCCGCCGTAAATCACCCGGCTCACATAGAGCACCCGGTCGCTGGCGGCAATATAGGGATAGACCCGGGTCGCATCGTCGCGCATCACACACTTGCCCGGCGTACGGGTCCAGCATCCGAAGCAGCCTGTACAGTTGGCTATCTTCAGCGACGAGAGGTCGATATACTTTATTTCCGAATGGTCTCGAATGTTCAATCGAATAGGTCGGTCACTCATAATCAGTTTCATAATCAATCGTTTTAAGGGTCAATACGCCACAGCAATCTACCGGCCAAATTTATATTAGTTCTAAATAATCCCCGAATTGGGTGGCAAAAATAGGCCATTTCACCACTCTCTCCAAAACGGCAGTTGCCGGTCTATCTATTTTTAGAACTTTTTATTGTTTCTTTTCAAGTTTGCCGAGGGGGTGTGTTTCCTTCGTCAAAACATTTCATAATCTTTTTGTTCTCAATGCAATACAGTTTTATACCATCTCCGGACATTCACTCTACAATACAACAACCGACCGCAGGCTCGTGTTCAGGCTGCACGCCTCGGCCCTTGTCTTGTAATACAATCGGGAAAAAAATGAGCGCGACCTGTTGTCCGGCAAACATATTGTTCGTATATTTGCGAACAACAATTCTGACTATGGACGAAAAACGAGACTATACCCTCACTCAGGAACAGTTGGCCCGGTATGCCAAAGCCCTGGGGCATCCGGCCCGGGTGGCCATCCTGCACTTTCTGGCCCAGCAGGAGACCTGCTACTTCGGCGACATCCACGAAGAGCTGCCCATCGCCAAAGCCACCGTATCGCAACACCTGAAGGAGCTGAAGGAGGCCGGCCTCATCCAGGGCGAGGTCGAGACACCCAAGGTGCGGTATTGCATCAACCGGCAAAACTGGGAGAAGGCCCGCCGACTGTTCGGCGAGTTTTTCGAGCAGTGCGTCTGCCCGTCGGGGAAGTGCTGCCCGTAACAGCCCCCCCGTTTTTTTTTCGAACCTATTGTTCGTTATTCTACGAATTACGTTTAACTAATATAATTACAACAACTATGGAAATTAAAGTTTTAGGAACCGGCTGTGCCGGGTGCAAAGCATTGTATGAACGAGTAGAACAAGCCCTCGCCGAGCTGGGTATGACGGCCACCCTCACCAAAGAGGAGGACTTGATAAAAATCATGGCCTACAACGTGATGACCCTTCCGGCTCTTGTCGTCGACGGAAAGGTGGTAGCCAAAGGCAAAATATCGACCGACGAGATAAAAAGCATTCTCACCCGATAAACGCAGCAGCCATGAAACCGATACTCCTCACCCTTTCGTTCCTGCTCTACCTGACGGCGAGCCTGACACAAACCACACCCGATACCTATGTCGAGGTGCTCTACTTTCACGGCAAACAGCGCTGTGTCACCTGCAAAGCCATCGAGAGCTGCACCCGCGAAGTTATAGACGAACAGTTTAACGCTCAAGTCAAAGAGGGAAAAGTACGATTCCGGGCCATCGACATTTCGACCCCCGACGGTGAAAAACTGGCCGACCGCTATCGGGTAAGCCGCTCGTCGCTCTTCATCAACGGGTGGAACAACGGCAAGGAAAGCCGCAACGACCTCACCCTCTTTGCATTCCGGAATGCACGCAGTCACACGGAGCTATTCAAGCAGGAGGTAAAAGAGACGATTGTCCAACTCCTGAAATAACCCCATCCCCATGGAATATCTGCAAACCCTGCTCGAACAGAGCGAGATGCCCGTCATCACCGCCTTTCTGCTGGGACTGCTCACGGCGGTAAGCCCCTGTCCGCTGGCTACCAACATCACGGCTATCGGCTTTATAGGCAAAGACATGGCCAACCGCAACCGCATGTTTGCCAGCGGCATTCTGTACACCGTCGGGCGCATAGTCGCCTACTCGGTGCTGGGGGCCATACTCATTGCCATCCTGCGAAGCGGAGCCGATACCTTCCTCATCGAAAAGGAGATAAGTCGGTGGGGCGAACAACTGATTGCACCACTGCTTATCTTCATCGGTCTGTTCATGCTGATAGGCGACAAACTCCCGCTCGCCCGGTGGGGCTTCTCGCCATCGGCCAAGAGCGAACGGTTGAGAGGCGCATGGGGCAGCCTGCTGCTCGGTCTGCTCTTTGCCTTGGCCTTCTGTCCCACCAGCGGGGTGCTGTATTTCGGTATGCTCATCCCCATGTCGGTCATCGAGCCCGAAGGCTATCTGCTCCCCGTGGTCTTTGCCCTGGCTACCGGACTGCCGGTTGTCGTGGCGGCCTGGATACTGGCATACAGCGTGGCGGGTATAGGCAAATTCTACAACCGCATGCAACTCTTTCAAAGATGGTTCAACCGCCTGGTGGCAATCATTTTCATCGCCATCGGCATCTATTATGCACTCACTCAACTCAATTGGATATGAAAATCTTGATTCTCTGCACCGGCAACAGTTGCCGCAGCCAGATGGCTCACGGCTTTTTACAATCGTTCGATGCCCGTCTGCAAGTATTCTCGGCAGGAACCCATCCGGCCGAGCAGGTCAACCCGCATGCCGTCGAGGTGATGGCCGAAACCGGCATCGACATAAGCCATCACCGCCCGACCGATGTCGCAACCTGCCTGAACGAAACGTGGGACTATGTCATCACCGTGTGCGACCACGCCCGCGAGAGTTGCCCCGCCTTCTCGGGAGAGGTGCGCCACCGGCTGCACATCGGCATCGAGGACCCCTCGGAAGTCACCGGGTCGCCCGAGACGATAAGGCAAGCCTTTATCCAGGCTCGCGACCTGATAAAAGAGAGGTTCTCCCGATTCTATCTGACCGAGATTCTGGGGAAAGAACTGCCCCGATGTGCCTGTGAACGATAAATTTTTAAACGTAACGTTCGTAATATTACAAACAAAAAAACTTAGCCTGTTATGATACAACAATTTGCCGACTGGCTGGTATACGACCTGTTCGGGTTGAATGCCGCCACCCCGCTCGGCAGCTCCCTCAACTTCTTTTTCTACGATTCGATAAAGATTATTATCCTGCTTTTCTTCATCAGTGCGATTATGGGTATCGTCAATGCCTACTTCCCCATCGAACGGCTGCGCGACTACCTCACCTCGCGGCGCCTCTACGGACTGCAATATCTGTTCGCCTCGCTTTTCGGAGCCATCACCCCCTTCTGCTCCTGCTCGTCGATACCGCTCTTCATCGGGTTTGTCAAGGGAGGCATTCCTCTGGGGGTCACCTTTGCCTTCCTCATCACCTCGCCGCTGGTCAACGAGGTGGCCGTGGCCATGTTTCTCGGCACCTTCGGGTTGCGCATCACCCTCGTCTATGTGGTGAGCGGCATCCTGCTGGGCATGATTGGCGGCTTCGTGCTGGGCCGGTTGAAGCTGGAGCCCTACCTGAGCGACTGGGTAAAGCAGATACAACAAAACGCCTCGGCCGACTTCAACACCTGGGAGCGCGAACAGACCCCCTTCGTGAAACGGTTGCCCTCCATCCTGCGCGAAGCGTGGGGCATCGTGAAAGGGGTACTCCTCTACATCGTCATAGGCATAGGCATCGGGGCCGCCATGCACGGGTATGTGCCCGAAGGATTTTTCGAGCACTACATGTCGCGCGACAACGTGTGGGCCGTACCCCTCTCGGTTGTGCTGGCCGTACCCATGTATGCCAATGCCGCCGGCATCGTGCCCATCATCGAGGTATTTGTAGCCAAGGGCATACCCATCGGTACCGCTCTGGCTTTCATGATGGCCGTCGTGGGGCTCTCGCTCCCCGAAGCCACCCTGCTGAAAAAGGTAATGACCTGGCGACTTATCGGTATCTTCTTCGGCATCATCACCCTTTTTATTATCTTGTCGGGATACCTGTTTAACGCCATCCTGTAACCGACAGCAATCGGGGAGAGTGAGCCGGGATTCCTTCATCTCGACTCCCCTCCCCGTTTCTCCTTTTTACCGGCACGGCGAAGATAGCGGTACCGACTGCTACGGGAACTGCATCGTGTATCTACCGAACGGCCGGTCTGTCCCCCTTTTTCAGGAAGAGAACCTCGACATCCTGGCAGGTAACCAAACAGCCTTTAGGCAACGATTCGAACCACGGAGCCATTTGCTCGACAAAGGCATCGATCTTGCTCTCTTCATCGATCATCTCGACCACTACCGGCACCTTCTCGGTAAACTCCCAAAACTTGACCGGAGTCAGTTCGCTACTGGTTCCGTAACCCATGAGACCTTTATATACGGTAGCTCCTGCCAAGCCAGATTGCCGGGCCTTGTAGGCAATCGTCTCATAAGCCGATGCGTGATCTACCTTATCGGTATTGCTCAAATAGACCCGCAATGCCTTATACTTTTTTCCCAATTCCATATCACAACCATTTTACAAGGGAATACCCTACATACAACATGAAAAGGCCGCCCAACAAACTCAACCCCACATAGAGAAACAGGTAAAAGAAGTTGGCATCCCTGATCATCTGGAAACTCTCATTGATAAATGTCGAAAAGGTGGTAAAGCCGCCGCACAGTCCTACGGTAAGAAACAGGCGTAGATTCGCACTCATCAGGTTGTTCCGTTCAAACAGTCCGTAAAAGAGTCCTATGGCCAGACAGCCCAGAATGTTTACCCAGAAGGTCCCGACCGGGAACGAGTGAAAGCCCCAGCTTTGTATCGCTTTGGAAAGAAGATAGCGCAGCGCACCCCCGGTAAAACTGCCGGCCCCTACAATCAGCAATGTCTTCAGCATAAAATGTCATTTTATTATTGTATCACAAGTAGGGATCATCAGCACATAAAGGCGGTTAAAGGCTAATCCCATAGCCGGTGCAAAGATAGTGAAAGGTGAGCGACAAGCAAAGATGCTTGCATTATTTGCTTGGCCGAACCGCATCCTGTCTTCCATAAAAAGAAGATAAAGGCATGGCATCATGCCGTCTCAAACAGAAAATCCACCGGCCTCACTTGCCATACTTCCGCTCAAACAGCGCCTTGTTTTTCGTACCCCACTCGAGCATGGCATCGATGATGGGAATCAAGGTCATGCCCAGCGGCGTGATGGAGTATTGCGAACGCGGCGGCAACTCGGCATAAATGGTCTTTTCGACCAGGCCATCCTCGACCAGCTCCTTCAACTGCAGGTCGAGCACCCGCGGAGTTGCCTCGGGCAAAGCCTTGTGCAGTTCACTGGGGCGCATCGACCGGTACCGGAGTTCGTCCAGAATACACGATTTCCACTTCGAGTCAATCAGACTCATGGTCAGCCGCAAGGGACAATCCAAATCGACCGGTATTTTACGCTCATACATAATCGCACTCCTTTCTGATTACAAAGACAAATGTACAACATACTGCCCAAAATGGCGATATACCGAAAAAATTTTCAGTACCCGAATAATTTTACGGTACTTGTAGAAACAAGGATTACCCCATAGCTTTGCAACAAACATAAAACCCAACCGAATATGAGAGCAAGTATAGCAGAGTACAAGGCAGTCGAAGCGGCTGCCATGAAGTTTGTCAAGAGTGTGGCAGAGGGCAACAGCCGCTATGCCAAAGAGTTGTTTGTCGACGAGGCCGTGCTCTTCGGCTTTCTGGACGGTAAACTGGAACATGGCTCCATCGAGCAGTTCTACCACAACGTCGATACCGTGGGCGCCGGCGAGAACTTCGATGCCCGCATCGACATCGTCGCCCTCGAAGAGACGGTAGCCGTCGTGCGCGTGCTCGAAGAGAAGTGGGGCGGACGCATCGACTTTACCGACTACCTGCTGCTGTTGAAAATCAATGGCGAGTGGAAATGTGTAGCCAAAGCCTATAACCAAAATTCCGATACGATTCAACAATAAGAAAGGAGAAAAACGACCATGAAAATAGTAGTCATCACCGGCAGCCCCCGCAAAAACGGCAACAGCTTTGCCATGACCGAAGCCTTTATCCACGAAGCCGAGCAACGGGGCCACTCGGTACGCCGGTTCGATGCCGCCTTCCTGAAGATAGGCGGTTGCCACGCCTGCATGACCTGTTACAAAACGGGCAAAGCCTGCTCGTTCGACGACGATTTCAACGACATCGCCCCCGCCATACTCGAGGCCGATGCCGTGGTATTCACCATGCCGGTCTATTGGTATTCGATTCCGGCCCAGATCAAAGGAGCCATCGACCGCCTCTTCTCGCTCGTGGTGGGCGGCAAAGAGGTAGCCGGCAAGAAATGGGGCTTGATTGCCTGCTGCGAAGAGGACGACACCACCGTACTCGACGGCGTACGCATCCCCATGGAACGCACCGCAGCCCTGCTGCAGTGGGAGATGGTAGGCGAAGTCCTCATCCCCGGCGTGCTCAACGTGGGCGACATCGACCACACCGACGGCTGCCAGCAAGCTGCTGCCCTAGCCGACAAATTCTGATTACCCTCTTCATTTACACGCACTCCCCGGCCCTTGCATCACCGCAGGGCCCGGGGATTTTTTTGTGTCGCACCTCGTGCCGGAATATCGCTCATGCCACAACAAAAAAGAGCCTTTCTCCCGATTCCGGCGCGTCAACATGTATACTTGATTTCATAGGGCCCCATCCGCTTTTGACGTCGATTCATTCCGGATCAACGTAAAAACCTGAGGAGTAAACCGTATAAAATCGTATCTTTGCGAACAATG
>OJNR01000208.1_pt1 | contig 45684 bp, 34 predicted proteins | sample 1597901 | NCBI WGS metagenome assembly OJNR01 (sample SAMN01915223, study PRJEB22387) | human gut metagenome | isolation source: stool | host: Homo sapiens | place: USA | reverse complement strand
GCGAGCCCGAGGAGGGCAAGCGCCTGGCCGAGGAGTATGAGAAACTGGACGGTCGCATCTCGTCCCTCTTCGAGGATGAGACCCGCATGGTATTCATCACCGCCGGTATGGGTGGAGGCACCGGTACGGGCGCCGGCCCGGTAGTGGCCCGCATCGCCAAGGAGAAGGGCATGCTCACGGTGGGTATCGTTACCATACCGTTCCTCTTCGAGGGCGAGCCCAAGATTCTGCAGGCCTTTGCCGGTGTCGAGGAGATGCGCAAGCACGTCGACGCCCTGCTGGTAATCAACAACGAGCGTCTGTGCAAAATCTATCCCGACCTCTCGTGGACCAATGCCTTCTCCAAAGCCGACGATGCCCTGGCCAACGCGGCCCGCAGCATTGCCGAGCTGGTGTCGAAGAACGGTAAGATAAACCTCGACTTTGCCGATGTGCGCACTACCCTGAAAAACGGAGGTGCCGCCGTCATCAGTACCGGCGAGGGCGAGGGTGAGCACCGCATGAGCAAGGCCATACAGAACGCGCTCATCTCGCCGCTGCTCAAGGAGAGCGACATCTATGACTCGGAGCGGGTACTCTTCAACCTCTACTTCTCGCCCGAAGAGACCGACGAGTTGCGTATCGAAGAGGCCAAGGAGCTGAACGCCTTTATGACCCGCTTCAAGAAACGGGTGAAGGTAATCTGGGGCTATACCCACGATTCGTCGCTGGGCAAGAAGGTGCGCATCACGATTCTGGCCACCGGCTTCGAGGTATCGGACCTCACCTTCAAGGGCGAGTACGGCGGCGATGCCGACGAGCACATAGCCCAGTCGCAGTACATCGTGCTGCGTCCCGACCAGCTCGACAACAACGCGTTGATCGAGAAGCTCGAGAATGCCCCGGCCTACGATCGGCCCAAAGACTTCCGCGACAATTTCGAGGGAGGCGAGAAGCGCAAGGAGGAGCCGACGAGCAACCGCCGTTCCATAAAGTTTTGATTGAAACCTGTAAAATAGTATAGATTATGAATTTATTTGATCAGGTCAGCAACGACATCAAAAGTGCCATGCTGGCAAAAGACAAGGTAAGACTCGAAGCCCTGCGGGGTATCAAGAAAGAGTTTCTCGAAGCAAAGACCGCCAAGGGTGCCGACGGCGAACTGTCGGACGAGACGGCGATGAAGATATTGGCCAAGATGGTGAAACAGCGCAAGGAGAGCGCACAGATTTATTCGGAGCAGAACCGCCCCGACTTGGCCGAACCCGAACTGGCCGAAGCTGCCGTTATCGAAACCTATCTGCCCAAACAGATGACCGACGAAGAGCTGACCGAAGCCCTCAAGGCCATCATTGCTCAGGTAGGTGCCACCAAACCGCAAGAGATGGGCAAGGTGATGGGCGTGGCCTCCAAACAGTTGGCCGGTCGTGCCGACGGTCGTGCCATCTCGGCCAAAGTAAAAGAACTGTTGTCGTAAACGAGAATACAATATACGAAATTTAGACTATGCTTACACTTAGTGTCATTAAAGAGAATCCCGAAGATGTGATTCGCCGGTTGGCTATCAAGCATTTCGACGGGAGAGAGGCTATCAACCGGGTACTCGAACTGGATAAAATCCGTCGCGCTTCGCAAGCCGAACTCGATGGCAAATTGGCCGAACTGAAAGGATTGGCCGCCCAGACCGGGCAACTGATGAAAGCCGGAAAGAAAGAGGAGGCCGAGGCCGTGAAAGCTCAGACGGCAGCCATCAAGGAGTCGACCAAAGCGCTCGAAGAGTCGATGGTATCGGCCGAGAAAGAGATTACCGATATTTTGTTGACTGTCCCCAACCTGCCTTATGCCGGTGTGCCCGAGGGACGTACCGCTGCCGACAACATTGTCGAGAAGACCGGTGGCGTGATGCCCAACCTGCCCGAGGATGCTCTGCCTCACTGGGAGTTGGCCAAGAAATACGACCTTATCGATTTCGAATTGGGCGTGAAGATTACCGGTGCCGGATTCCCCGTCTACAAAGGCAAGGGTGCCCGCCTGCAACGCGCCTTGATTTCGTTCTTCCTCGACGCCGCCCGTGAGGCCGGATACCTGGAGATACAGCCGCCTTATGTGGTGAATGCCGCATCGGGTTACGGCACGGGACAGCTGCCCGACAAAGAGGGTCAGATGTACCACTGCAACGAGGATGACCTCTACCTGATTCCTACCGCCGAGGTACCGGTGACCAACCTCTACCGCGACGTGATTTTCAACGAGAGCGACCTGCCTATCAAGAATACCGCCTACTCGGCTTGCTTCCGCCGCGAAGCCGGTTCGTACGGCAAAGACGTGCGCGGTCTGAACCGTCTGCACCAGTTCGACAAGGTAGAGATTGTACAGATACAGCACCCCGATCACTCGTACGAGGCTCTCGAGGAGATGAAGGACCACGTGCAAAGTCTGGTCGAGCGTCTCGAATTGCCCTGGCACATCCTGCGTCTGTGCGGTGGCGACATGAGTTTCACCTCGGCCATCACCTTCGACTTCGAGGTATTCTCGGCTGCTCAGAAACGCTGGCTCGAGGTTAGCTCGGTTTCCAACTTCGAAAGCTACCAGGCCAACCGTCTGCACTGTCGTTACCGCGGTGCCGACAAGAAGATGCACCTGTGCCACACCCTCAACGGTAGTGCACTGGCTTTGCCGCGTATCGTGGCAGCTCTGCTTGAAAACAACCAGACCCCCGAGGGTATCAAGATACCTAAGGTGCTGGTTCCCTACTGCGGTTTCGACATCATCGACTGATTGCCTGCGGCCTTGGTGCCGGGGTAAATATAGATACACAAGGGGTGTCCCATTCTTTTGGGGCGCCCCTGTCGTTTGTATTGTGGGGTCAAAAACTTACCGAAGTTATCGCCCATACGAAACAATTCATTAACTTTGTCTCTGACGAGTATGGCGAGTGCAGCTTGCATGGCTTTGCATCTCCATGCGACAGAGATATGGCGATTGTCGCTAATTGCCAAATTTTCAGATGACTATAACCTGCTGATACCTGTTAACCGAAATTCTATAATCCCATGAAAAAAGTCTTATTACTGCTTGTATGTCTGATAGGTATGACTTTGGCTCATGCCCAGACCTATACCATTTATCCCATTCCCCAGCAGACGACCGAAGGAAGTGGCACGGTGGAGTTGACACCGACCATCAACGTGGTTTGCGGCTCGGGCATCGGTCGTGTGACCAAGGACCGTATCCAGGAGGTGCTGGAGGGGGCCGGGTACACCTTCCAACTGAGTGAGTCGGCTTCGTCCGAGTTGACCAACCTGTATGTAGGCGTGGCCGGTTCGGGCGATGTGGCAGATGCCTATGCCACGAGCCGGGGTGTCTCCAAGGAGGTGTTCACCGAGGCGCCCAACCGCTTTGACGCCCATGTGATGCAGATTGCCGACGGCAACATCGTGGTGCTGGGCAATGGCGAGCGTTCGGAATACTATGCCTTCGCCACCCTGGAGCAGATTCTGGAGCAGGCCGCAGGGACTGCGCTGCACGAGGTGACTTATGAAGACTACTCTCACTGCCAGTGGCGTGGCGCCATAGAGGGGTTCTATGGCAACCCCTATTCGGTGGATGCACACTGCAGCCTGTTCGAGTTCTTCAAGCGTTTCAAGATGAATGTCTTCATCTATGCACCCAAGATGGACCCTTACCACCTGGGCTATTGGACGGAGGAGTATCCGACAGAGATCACTGAAGAGCAACGCCGCATGGGGTGGATCACGCAAGATGACGTGCGCCGCATGGCCGAGACTGCTCGGGCTTGCAACGTGCACTTTGTCTGGGCTGCCCATCCGGGTCTGGCTCCCGGCGGTCAAGTGTCGATGGACTTCTCCAGCACGGCGACGGTAGATGAAGGCGTGGAGTTGCTGATGCAGAAATATCACCACATGTACGACCTGGGCGTGCGTGCTTTCAGTGTATGTATCGACGATATGGATCGCAACCCGTCGGCACAGATGCAGGCTCACCTGCCCGACCAGACGCAGAAGCGGCTGAAGGAGGAGTTCCCCAGCCAGGCTGAGGACGAGAAGATTGCCCCCCTTTTCTATGTGCCTGCCACATACGCTCTGATGTATCAGGGAGCAGCTTCCTATCTGACTCAGATGGCAAGTGTTGACAAGGACGTGGTCATCGGTTTCACCGGTTATGCCGTATGCGGCGACCTGGACAAGAAAGACTGCGATGCGATGGCAGGCTACATAGGACGCAACCCGTTGTTCTGGTGGAACGCGACGGTCAACGACAACAACGACGACCGCCTCTACATGCGCGAACTCACGGCTCACTACAACCTCGTTCCCGAGAAGGGTGGCATCAGCACGTTGGGTGGTGTCATCCTCAACCCCGAGAAGCAGTCGCAGGCTGCCAAGGTGGGGCTGTTCGGCCTGGCAGACTATTGCTGGAATCCCAATCAGTTCGATGTGATGCAAAACTGGAACGACTGCTTCGACTACCTGGCCGAAGCGGGCGATACCGAGACGGCGAACCAGATACGGCTGTTTGCCCGCTATACCGATGCTATCTATGAAGATCAGGAGATTATCGACCTCTATGAGGCATTCAAGTCGAAATACAGCGACGGCAACTTCCCGGCAGAGGGCGCGGCCATCCGCGAGGAGATGGCCCGGTTGCAAGCCGCTTGCGAATATATCGAAACCGTGATGGCAAACAGCGACAACCGAGACTACCGCCTGTTCGCCACCGATGTCAAGGCCTGGTGTGCCAAGTTGAAGGCTTACGCCACTATCATCCAGAAGTCGCTCGACCTGCTCGAAAATGGTGAGTCGATGAGCCGCTCCGACTCTTGGACATCGTTTGCAAGCATCATTTCGCTCTATACGGGTTTGGGCATCGAGCCGCAGTATTTTATCTCCGAGCTCGAGGGCTACGGCACCGACTCGCACGTGGTGAGCTATGAGGTGCATCCGGCCAACTCTTACACCCGTCCGTTTGTGGACTATCTGTATGAGACCCTGGGCGCCAACCTGCCCGGTGACTGGCCGGAACCCGAGCAGGCGCAGGTTGTCACCAATCTGGACCCGGCGGCTTTCAACCTGACTGTGACGGATGCCGGGGCCACACTTTCGGGGCTGAGCGGTGTCGAGTTGGCCGGGGGCGATTACGTGGGCCTCTACCTCGGGGCTATCGAGAAGGTGGCAGTCGGCGAGATGGAGTTGCCTGAAGGGGTGACCTTCGAGACCTCGATCAATGGCAAGATATGGACTCCAGCCACTCTGCCCGTGTCGTCGCAGAATGCGGCCTACGTTCGTCTGGTTCGCAGCACTGCCGGCGGCGAGGCGGAATCGCTTGGCTTTGATGTTCTGACCGTCTCCTTGTCGTCGGGCGCAATCGTCGTACCCACTCCGGCTATTACGTCAAACCTGAAGGTCTACACCGATGGTAATGTCTCTTATCCCCTCGAGCTGGCTGTCGATGGCAACACCGGTACTTTCTTCTGGAGTGGTGAGAACACGGCAGCGGGGCACTACATCCAGCTCGACTATGGCGATGTCTACTCGATCGACAACGTCACCCTCGTCTTCACGGGCAAAGACATCCTTTCCGGTACGGCCGATATTCAACTCTCTACCGACGCCAACGAATGGACTACCATAGCACAATACAGCCACGGCAGTCTGGTCAATAATCGTTATACCTGTGCAGCCAATGGTACCAATGCCCGATATGTCCGCCTGATGGTGACCAGTGTCGAAGGTTCGTTCTGGATGCAGCTGGCCGAATTTTTCTGCTCTGTGGCAGGTGCTACCTCCGAGATAGGCAAGCCCACACCCAGCACTTCGCTCGGCACCTACCAGAGTTACAATATCGGCAATATCGTGGACGGTAACCCCGGTACGCACTTCTGGAGCAACGCCGAGCCGCAGGTGGGCGACTGGTTGCAACTCGAGTATGCCGAGCCACATTCTATTTTTGAGATAACGGTTACCTTCATGGAGAACGACCAGCTCATCGGCAGCGGAGAGTTTCAGGTGTCGTTGGACGGGCAGAGCTGGACAAAGGTGGCAGCCTACGACAGTGGCGGCATCAACGCCAACACCCACTCATTCACCACCAATGCCAATGGCGCTACGGGTAAGTATCTCCGCCTGTATATTACCAATATCATCGGCAGCTATTGGCTCAAGGTGGCAGAGTTCGGTTGTGTCATGGCAGACCGTGTGACACAGACTACCGACCACAACCAGGCCATGATTTCGGCCCTGTCCGACAAGAACATGATTACCAACTATCGAGCCGAAGAGGCCGGTTATGTGGAACACACCTTCATCGAGAATATGGACATCGAGGCCGTTGAGATTTACCACAACACCACCTTCGATGCCAACTACGAATTGCCTGCCGTCTCGCTCTACGATGGCTCTCAATGGGTGGAAGCCGGAACGCTCGACCACCTGGCCACCGTCATCGACACGCGTGACTACGAGATGGTGATGGCCGTGCGCATCGAGTGGAACGAGCACAATATCCCGACCCTCTACGAGATTATCCCGTCGGGCGAATACAAGGAACCGCAAGGCACCGGCATTACCGAGTTGGCCGGGGAGAGTGCTGACGATACCGTCCGGGTCTATACCTATGGCGGTCGGCTTGTCGTGAGCGGTCAGACGATGCTGAGTGCCGTCCGCATTTATGACCTCTATGGACGGTTGCTCCATCAGTCGGCTCCCGATGCGACCAGCTTCACGCTCGACCTCGGTGCCTCAACTCCGGCCATCCTGGTTGTTCAGGTGGTCGACGAGTCGGGTACCATCACTACGGCCAAGGTGGTAAGACGTTGATTCCGTGGCTTCTGTGCCGGTTGTGAACATAAAGTAAACCAGGGCTGCCTCATGCGAGGCAGCCCTGGTAGTTTTTATAGGAATGAAAAAAATAATCGAGAGGGTCTATTTGCGCCCGAAGTCGGCCGGGATTTCGCCCCACCGCTCGGTCTCCCATTTGATGATGGGGTTGGTGTAGGTGTGGGTCTGCAGCCATCGTTCGGCCCGGGCGATGAGGTTGAAGATGGGGGCGTTGACGGCGTTTTGGGTCAGTTTGGTCTTGCACTTCTTTTGCCGCACCCAGGCGATGGCGTTGCGGCTGTCGGAGTAGACGGGGATGGCAGAGCCGCGCTGGTGCAGATAGGCCAGCCCGTGAACGAGGGCCAGAAACTCGCCTATGTTGTTGGTGCCCTGCATCATGGGGCCCACGTGGAAGAGCTCGATGCCCGATTTCGTGTCGACACCGCGATACTCCATGTGGCCGGGATTTCCGCTGCAGGCGGCATCGACGGCCAGGCTGTCGGCAATGACCTCGGGACTGAGTCGGGGAGCTTCGAGCTTGTCGCGCGAGCGTTCACCTATTTTGCGCAAGACGCCCGAGAAGTCGTCGGGGATATTGCGGAAGGCTTCGGTGGCCGCTTCGAGGCTGTCGAAACTTTTGTACTTGGCTCCTTTGAAGTTGTCGACCTGCTCTTTGCACGCTTCCCACGAGTCGAAGATGCCCCGGGCCCGACCTTCCCACACGACATAGTATTTGTATTTGGCCATAATTGAAATCTCATTTGTTTGTCTGGTGCAAAAATAGGGAAATTTATCGTATCTTTACACGGCTTAGTGCGGCAATCGCAATCCGGCAGCCCGGTCTTGGAGCCGGAACGGGTGCCGTGAATGGAGGAAATGAAGATGAGAAAAATCGTCATGTGTGGTATCGTGGGGGCCGTTTTGTGGGGGCTCGTTGCCTGTGCCCCCGGCAAAAGCGACCGGGAGGAGAGCACCCGCCTGTATGAAGAGGCGGTATCGATGCTCTCGGGCGACGGAGTGTCCATCGCCGATTGCAGGGTAGCCCAGGGGTTGCTCGAACAGGCTCTCGAGGCCGACGACGGAAATATCGACGTCTACTTCGGGAAGGTGCTCAACGAGTTGAATCTGTGGCTCCCCGACAGTGCCTACCGCACGGCGACCACCGCTATCGAGAAGATAGGACCCGACGGGAAGAACCGTTTGAAGGCCTATTTCTATACGGTGAAGGGATTCATCGCCTACGACCGGGGCGACGAGGCCGATGCCCGTGCCCAGTTGTCGCAGGCACTGGTGCTCTACGAATCGTATTTGAAGGAGGAGCCAGCCAACCTGGACTATCTGCTCAACAAGGCCGTGCTGCTGTCGGGCCTCGAGGGGCGGGAGAAGGCACTCGAGTTTATCGCGGGGCTGCCGGTGAAGGAGGCCGACCGGCAGATGCTCACCGAGAGCCTGGCCGGGTTCGAGTTCAGCCAGTTCGGCGAGACGTGGCGGGCCAAGCACCGGGCTCTGGTGACCGGTGGCGAACTGGCTGTCGAGGCGGACCCCGGCAGGAATACCGATACTCTATCTTATACCCAACAACCATGAAGCCTGTTTTTTTAGTGGGATATATGGCAGCCGGCAAGACCACCCTGGGCCGGCGGGCCGCTCAGCTCCTCGATGTGGAGTTCATCGATCTCGACGCCTATATCGAGGCCCGGTATCGCAAGCGGGTCTCCGACCTCTTTGCCGAGCGGGGCGAAGCGGGATTCCGCGACATTGAGCGGCGCATGCTGCACGAGGTGGCCGAGTTCGACAACGTGTTGGTGGCGACGGGCGGGGGTACCCCCTGCTTCTTCGACAATATGGAGTATATGCGCAGTCGGGGTGTCACGGTCTATCTGTCGGCTTCGATACCGACGTTGTGCCGGCGGTTGTTGCGGGCGCGGGTCAAGCGGCCCCTGGTGGCCGGCAAGACGGCCGAAGAGCTGGACGATTGCATCGCCGGGATGCTGGCGCAGCGCGAGCCCTACTATCGGCAGGCCGATTACACCTTCGATGCCGAGCAGTACGAGTCGACCCATTCGGTCGACGAGGCGGTGCAACGGCTCTCGCAACTGATGCGGGGAGAGGCCGGCGATGAGTCTGCCGAATAAACCGGGCAGGCCGAACCGTTTTATCAAGGATATTTGTATATTAGTACCGATAAATCTAATTAAACAGAAAAAGCTATGGCGGGTAGTTTGAATGTAGGAATGGCTCCTCAGGAACAGTTGCTGGGTGTGATGTCGGGCAACCGTCGGTTGTCTGTCGGGTTGCCGGCCGAACATAACGGCGGGGAGAAACGATTCCCCCTCACCCCCGAGGGGGTGGCGCTGCTCACCCGGGAGGGATTTGTGGTGCTCATCGAGCGTGGTGCGGGCGAGGGCATCAAATACAGCGACCTGCACTATACCGAAGCGGGGGCCCAGGCGGTCGATGCCGCCGAGGTGTTCCAGTGCGATGTGGTGCTCAAGATTACCCCGCTGAACGGGGAAGAGGCGGCCTTGATTCGGCCGGGCGTGTTCCTGCTCACCCTGCTGCAACCTCAGTATCAGTCGGCTTCGGTTGTCAAACTGTTGATGCAGAAGAAGGTGACCGCCGTGGCCATCGATCGGGTGACCGACGAACAGGGGCGCTGTCTCTTTGCCGATATTCTCGACGAGATTGACGGCCGTGCCGCCATCGTGCTGGCCTCGGAGCTGCTGAGTAATCGCAGCGGCGGCAAGGGCGTATTGCTGGGCGGTGTGCCCGGTGTGGCTGCCTCCGAGGTGCTGATTATCGGCGGCGGCTTGGCTGGTCGTGCGGCAGCCCGTGCGGCTTGCGGACTGGGGGCTCTGGTGCGCGTCTTCGACAACGATTTCTATCGCCTGCGGGCTACCCAGCTCGAGGTGAGCCCCTCGGTCTTTACTTCGAACCTGCACCCGCATGTGCTGGAAAATGCCATGCGCTCGGCCGATGTGGTTATCGGTACCGAGGTGCCCGACCAAGGACGGCTGGGCATGAACTATGTCGAGATGATGAAGCGGGGCGCCCTGCTCTTCGACCTCTGCATGGACAAGGGGGGCTGTTTCGAAACCTCGAGTTGCAGCGAGGCCCCGTGCAACAAGGTGTACGAACAGTGCGGCGTGCTGCACTACTGCCTCTCGAGCGTGAGCAGTGCCGTGGCCCGGACGGCTTCGATGGCCCTGAGCAACCTGCTGGTGCCCCTGCTCATTTCGCTCAACGACCCCGCCATGCTCTACGGCCACATCAAGTCGGACGACCGGCTGCGCAATGCCGTTTATCTGTTTGGCGGGAAGCTCACTCACAAGGAGCTGAGCATACGTCTGGGGCTGCCCTATTACGATATGGCACTTTTCATGGCCATGTTTTAAATAGAAAGAGGTAAGATTGCTTACATATTTCTATGAAAATATTTCAAATGCTTACAAAAAAACACTATCTTTGTCAAAATGATTTTAATATAAAATCAAAAACAGCTCTGTTGAATTAAAAATGTAACGTAAACATGACAGAAAAAACGAAAGTGAAAGTATTGGAAGAAGTCGTGGTACGATTTTCCGGCGATTCGGGCGATGGCATGCAGTTGGCCGGAAATATTTTTTCCAATGTTTCGGCCGGTATGGGAGATGAAATATCGACCTTCCCCGATTATCCGGCAGAGATTCGGGCTCCGCAAGGCACACTGGGTGGAGTATCCGGTTTTCAGGTTCATATAGGACGGGGTGTTCACACGCCGGGCGACTTGGCCGATGTGTTGGTGGCCATGAACCCTGCAGCCTTGAAGACGAATGCCCGTCATGTGAAGAGAGGCGGAGTGGTCATCATCGACTCCGACAGCTTCCGCGCCAGCGATTTGGAGAAGGCGGCTTTCCAGACCGACGACCCCATCAAGGAGGCCGGACTTTCGCATGCACAGATTGTGCCGGTGCCCATTACGCAGATGGTGAAGGATTCGTTGGCCGACTCGGGTCTCGACAACAAGTCGATCGTGCGGTGCAAAAACATGTTTGCGCTGGGCCTCGTCTGCTGGTTGTTCGACCGTCCGCTGGAGCAGGCACAACATTTGCTGAAGAATAAGTTTGCCAAGAAACCGGCCATCTACGAGGCCAATGCCAAGGTGATGAGCGACGGTTACAACTATGGCCACAACATACACGCCTCGGTATCGACCTATCGGGTAGAGTCGGCACAGGTGCGCCCCGGTATCTATACCGACGTGAACGGCAACACCGCCACCGCCTGGGGCTTGATTGCCGCTTCGGAGAAATCGGGTCTGCCCCTTTTCCTGGGCAGTTATCCCATCACCCCCGCCACCGACATTCTGCACGAGCTGGCCAAACGCAAAGACCTGGGTGTAAAAGCCATTCAGGTCGAGGATGAGATTGCCGGTGTCTGCACCGCCATCGGTGCCGCGTTTGCCGGGAATCTGGCAGCGACCTCGACCTCGGGTCCCGGTCTGGCCTTGAAGAGCGAGGGTATCGGTCTGGCCGTGATGTCGGAGCTTCCGCTGGTAGTTATCGACGTACAGCGCGGCGGTCCCTCGACGGGTCTGCCCACCAAGACCGAGCAGACCGACCTGTTGCAGGCTCTCTACGGCCGTAACGGCGAAAGTCCGGTCGTTGTCGTGGCTGCTTCGACTCCGACCAACTGCTTCGACATGGCCTTCCAGGCTGCCAAGATCGCTCTGGAGCACATGACGCCCGTCATCCTGCTCACCGACGGTTTCATCGGCAACGGCTCTTCGGCCTGGCGTATCCCCGACATGGACGAGTATCCCGAAATAAAACCCAACTACGTGAAGCCCGAACAACTGGGCGCCTGGAAACCCTACGACCGCGACGAGCGTTCGGTACGCTTCTGGGCACGTCCGGGCGTCGAAGGCTTCATGCACCGCCTGGGCGGACTGGAGAAAGACTGGAAGACCAGCGCCATCTCTACCGACCCGGCCAACCACGAGAAGATGGTGCGTGCCCGCCAGCAAAAGGTCGACAACATTGCCAACGACCTGCCGTTGCTCCAAGTGCAGGGTAACCCCGATGCCGAGCTGCTGGTAGTGGGCTGGGGCGGCACCTACGGCCACCTCTATTCGGCCGTCGAGGCCATGAATGCCCAGGGCAAACCGGTGGCATTCGCCCACTTCAACTATATCAATCCTCTGCCCCTGAATACCGAGGAGGTGCTCCGCCGGTACAAACGGGTGGTTGTGTGCGAGCTGAACAACGGTCAGTTTGCGGCTTACCTCTCGGGTAAAGTCCCCGGCAAGACCTTCCTGCGTTACAACAAGATACAGGCCCAACCGTTTATGGTGAGCGAGTTGATTGACCATTTTACAAAGCTTTTGGAGGAATAAGACATGGAAGAACAAAAGGAATATACGGCAAAAGATTATAAGAGCGATCAGTATGTGCGCTGGTGTCCCGGTTGCGGAGACCACTCGATCGTGAACGTGCTGCAGAAAGCCATGGCCACGCTGGGCATACCGCCCCACAAGACCGTAGTGGTTTCGGGTATCGGCTGCTCGTCGCGTCTGCCCTACTACATGAATACCTACGGGTTCCACACCATTCACGGCCGTGCCGCTGCCATCGCTACCGGCGTGAAGACGGCCAACCCCGACCTGACCGTATGGCAGATTTCGGGCGATGGCGACTGCCTGGCTATCGGCGGTAACCACTTCATCCACTCGGTGCGCCGGAATGTCGACATCAACGTGGTGCTGATGAACAACAAGATCTACGGCCTTACCAAGGGGCAGTATTCGCCCACGAGCGACCGTGGTTTTGTGACCAAGTCGTCGCCCTACGGCACGGTAGAAGACCCCTTCATCCCGGCCGAGCTCGTGTTTGGTGCCCGCGGTACCTTCTTTGCCCGTTCGCTCGACGTAGAGCTGTCGGTTTCGCAGGAGGTGCTGGTCGAGGCTGCCCGCCACAAGGGAACCTCGGTGGTAGAGTTGTTGCAAAACTGCGTCATCTTCAACAACAACATCCACAGCTATGTGGCCGACAAGGAGTTCCGGGTCGACCGCACCATCCATCTGCGCCATGGCGAGAAGATGATTTTCGGCAAGGACCACAACCGAGGTCTCGTGCTCGACGGTTACAAGCTCAAGGCGGTGACCATCGGCGAGAACGGTGTGACACTCGACGACATTCTGGTACACGATGCCAAGTCGCCCGACAACTTCATGCACCAGAGTCTGGCCATGATGGACGGTCACGAACTGCCGCTGGCCATCGGCGTGATACGCAATGTCGAGGCTCCGGCCTACGACCAGGAGGTGGCCCGCCAGGTGAAAGAGGTAACCGGCAAGGTGCCTTACCATTCGCTGCGTGAGTTCCTGTTGAACGGAGAGACCTGGGAGGTAAAGTAATTGGCCCGCTCTCTGTGTAACCTATACCATGGCGCTCGAAGCGGCGGTGATACCGGCCTTTGGGCGCCATGTCTGTTTGTAAACCTGTGATAAAAAGAATTGTGTCATGTCTCAAAAGAAACGTCTTGCTATATTTGCCAGCGGCACCGGTACCAACTTCGAGGCGATTGTAACGGCCTGCGAGTCGGGCCGTATTCCGGCCGAGGTGGTTCTGCTGGTTTGCGACAAGCCTGCGGCTGCCGTAGTCGAACGGGCCGCCCGTCACGGGGTGGAGACCTTTGCCTTCCAACCCAAATCCTACCCCTCGAAAGCCGATATGGAGGGTGCCATTGCCGACCGACTCGACGAGGCCGGCGTCGACCTGGTGTGTCTGGCCGGTTACATGCGCATCGTGGCCGACACGCTGCTGTCGCGCTACGGCGGTCGCATCATCAACATACACCCTTCGTTGCTGCCTGCATTTCCCGGGGCACGGGCCGTCGAGCAGGCGTTGGACTATGGGGTGAAGGTCTTTGGCGTGACCATTCACTACGTGGACCAGACGGTCGACGGCGGGCGCATCATTGCCCAGCGTGCCGTTCCCTACGAGGGGCACGACCTCGACGAGCTCTTCACACTGGTCCATGCCGCCGAGCACGAGCTCTATCCGGCCACGATAGCGCGTTTGCTGGCCGGTGAGGTATAACCCTCCAAAACGAAATAAAAAGAGCGAGAGCCGCTGCGAATCGAGTTTTGCAGCGGCTCTCGCCATATAGGGGCAATCCTGCCGGATTGTGATTACTTGTGAACCTCTACCCGCTGGGTCGAGGGGCGGGTGGCGTTGCGCTCGTCGACAGCCTTTACTACCTCCTCGGCCAGACGTTTGAAGGCGAGCCCGGTGACCGAATCGTCGAGGGCTACGGGGTGCCCGGCATCGCCGCTTTCGCAGATGCTCTGCACGATGGGAATCTGCCCCAGCAGAGGCACGCCGGCCTCTTCGGCCAGCCGTTTGCCGCCATCCTTGCCAAAGAGGTAGTATTTGTTCTCGGGCAGTTCGGCCGGGGTGAACCAGCTCATGTTCTCGACCAGACCCAGAATGGGCACATTCACCTTGTCGCCGGTGAACATGCTGATGCCTTTGCGGGCATCGGCCAGAGCCACCTCCTGCGGGGTGGTGACCACGATGGCACCGGTGATGGCGAGGGTCTGCACCAGGGTGAGGTGTATGTCGCTGGTGCCCGGCGGCAGGTCGAGCACGAAGTAGTCGAGGTCGCCCCAGGCGGCATCGGTGATGAGTTGCTTCAGGGCGTTGCTGGCCATGCCGCCCCGCCACAATACGGCGTCGTTCTTGCGCACGAAGAAGCCGATGGAGAGAATCTTCACCCCGTATCGTTCGACGGGCAGAATGAGGTCACGGCCGCCGATATTCTCGGTGTAGACGTCGGTATCTTCGATGTCGAACATCGTGGGGGCCGAGGGGCCGAAGATGTCGGCGTCGAGCAGACCCACCTTGTAGCCCAGGCGAGCCAGAGCCACGGCCAGGTTCGAGGCGATGGTCGACTTGCCCACGCCGCCTTTGCCCGACGACACGGCGATGATGTTCTTCACGCCGGGGAGCGGGTTCTCGGGGTTGGGGCGGGCCACCTGTTTGCTCTTGACGTTGATGTTGCCCTTGATGTCGACGTCGGGGCTGATGAAGGTGAGGATAGCCGTTTCGGCCGCCTTCACGACCGAACGGATGAAGGGGTCGTTGGGCTTCTCGAAGATGATGGAGAAGCTCACCTTGTTGCCGTCGATGCGGATGTCGTCCTCGATCATGCCGTTGGCGACGAGGTCTTTTCCGTTGCCGGGATAACGCACTTTGGCCAGTGCGTCGAGTATCAGTTTAGGATATAGCTGCATGATATATAAGTTATTTCGTTGTCGTATCGTTTTGACTGCTCTGCTTGCCGCTGCGTTTCCCCCGGTTGAAACTCCGGTAGGTGTCGTAGGGAATATCAACGTCGGGCTCGACAAATTGTTCGCGCGGCTGGCATACGAACCGGATGTACTTGATGTTCATGCCCCGCTCGAGCCACTGTTGCTCGTAGAAGGTCTTTATCTCGAGAATGTCGTCGGCGATGCCCGAGTGGTAGAGGTCGTCGGTAGCCACCTGCACGGGGTAGCCGTTGGCCTTCACCATTTCGCAGGTGTAGGTATACATGAAGGGGCTGTCGCTCTTGAGGTGGATGAGCCCGTCGGGGGTGAGTATCTGCTGGTAGAGCGCCATGAAGCGGGTCGAGGTGAGCCGCTTGCGCACCTTTTTCATCTGCGGGTCGGGGAAGGTAATCCAGATTTCCGACACCTCGCCCGGGCCGAAGAAGCGGTCGATCAGCTCGATGTTGGTCCGCAGGAAGGCTACATTCTTTATCCCCTCCTCGAGCGCCTGTTTGGCACCGCTCCACATGCGGGCCCCCTTGATGTCGATGCCGATAAAGTTCTTTTGCGGAAAGCGACGGGCCAGCCCTACGGCATATTCGCCCTTGCCGCAACCCAGCTCGAGCACGATGGGGTTGTCGTTCTTGAAGAAGGTTTCGCCCCATTTGCCCTGCATTTCGAATCCTTTCTCCTGCAACAGGCCGAAGGGGTATTGGAACACGTGGGGGTATCCCTGCAGATCGTCGAATTTTTTCAGTTTATTTTTTCCCATAGTCGAAATTTCATCTTTGTTCCTGGCGGTCGATTACCGGTTTCGTCCCACCTTCAGGTGGCGGTACTCTCCCGATTGCATTTGTATGGACAGGACAAATATCGGTCCTGTGTATGAGCGGGTGTCGATGGCCCACTCGTAGGTCTCGCCCTCCTCCCGGTGTACAACGCGCCCGTCGAGGGTGTAGAGGGCGATTTGTCGCATGGGGTCGGAGGCTTTGACCCGGAGTATTTCGTGTTCGAAATAGACTTGCAAGGTGTGGTCGTCGGCTATCTCTTCCCGGTTGGAGAAGTGCCTGATGTCGAACTCCTGCCACTGCGGAGCGTTGCGGTAGAGCTCTATGCTCTCGTCGGGAGCTCCCAGCGCGCAGTCGGCTTGCTGCACGTTGAGGAATACCTCCTCGCCCAGTGCCGGGGGCTCGGTGGGGTAGGCCATGACGGCGGCCAGGCGGGTACAGCTGTCGAAGGCGTGGTCGCCGATGTAGGTGACGGTCGAGGGTATCGTGGCCGAGTAGAGTTGTCGCATGCCGTAGAAGGGCCACCGGCCTATCCGCTCGAGCCCTTCGGGCAGGAACGAGAGGTGTTCCATCCGGCTGCATCCGGCAAAGGCATAGTCGGCTATCTCGCGCAGTCGGGTAGGTAGCGTGCAGTCGAGCAGCGAGGTGCAGTAGTAGAAGGCCCCTTCGCCAATTTCTTCAGTCATGGCTGGGGTATGCAGCGACGTGAGGCTTATACAGTGGTCGAAGGCATAGGCCGGAATCGAGGTGAGCAGGATACGCTTCATATCGACCTGCGAGAGCGAGGTGCAGTAGGCGAAGCAACCTTCACCCAGCGATTGCAGCGCTGCGGGCAGGGCGATGGCCGTGAGGGCCGAGCAGCCGGCAAAGCAACGGTCGCCAATGGTTTGCAGCGAAGCTGGTAAGGCGATAGCCGCCAGGCGGGTACAGCCGGCGAAGGCGTTGGCTCCGATGGACTTTAGCGGAGCGCTTTCGAGGTTCAGTTCGGTATAGGCGGTGCATCCGGCAAAACTGTATTCGCCGATGCTGCGCAACGTGGCAGGCAGCGGGGTGTCGAGTGCCGGGCAGCCCGAGAAAGCCAGGTCGCCGATGCTGCGCAACTGCTCGCCCCAGACGATGGTGGTGAGGGCCGGGCATCCGGCAAAGGCGGCCTCGCCGATGACTTGTGTGCCTTTTGGTAGTTTTACCATCGTCAGTTTCTGGAATCCGAGAAAGGTGTGCGCCGGCAGGGTGTGCGCTTCGAAACGCGCCTGGTTGCCCAGATAGGTATCGCGGCTTTCGTAGGCGGCAATCGTGCAGCCCTCCAGGTCGATGAGGTTCAGGTTGGTGAGCGAGTCGCCCATGTAGGCGAAATCGCGGGCATCGAGTGTGCCCGTGACGGTCAGTTGGGTGACCGACTCGCTGGAGGTCGGGATATGACTTTGCAGCTCGCCCGCCTCGGTGTGGCAGGTGTAGGAAGCCGCCAGCACGCTGTGGCCGGAGAACAGTAGTAAAGCGATGTATAGCAACTGTTTCATTCCTGATATAAACCTCTCGTCATTCGGGCGTAAAGATACTAAAAGATGAGGGTCTGGACAAATAGGGACGCACAGTTTTCAATTTTGGCTATGCTGCCCCGTCCCTCTGTCTGCTGTAAAAGAGTGGGTAAAATAGGGTTCCCCGGTGTAGTGCTTCGTAGCGTTGCCGGTGTGTGGCAGGCCGTTCACTCCCCCGGGGGGATGGCAGGGCTACTCCTGGGTGAGGCGATAGCGGGCGCCGTGGTCGAGGATGAAGTTGAGTATCTCCTGGAACAGAGCTTCGACCTTCGACGGTACCGCCAGATTGGAGGTGTCGCCATACCTGTCGAACAGGGCCTGGGGTAGAGCCTCGGCGGTGATGTGCAGATGTTTGGCCAGGGTAGCAGCCTCGTCCCGGTCGAGTGTGGCAGACGTCTTGGTCTCTCGGTCCGGGTCGTCATAGTCGGTAAATTCCAGCTGGATAACCAGCTCCTGCCGTGCACCCTCCCACACGGTAATCGACGACCATATCTCGAGGTCGTCGTGCGATTCCACGATTACTTGTTTCAAGGTCAGCATATTTCTCGGTAATGTTTCGTTGGCGTTGATATTGGTATTTTTTTCTTTACTGCATCTTATATGCGATTGTCGATGCGTATGATATTCTCGACGATGAAGAGGTCGCAGATGTCGCGCTTCTCGATTTCGATGTCGTCATATTCTTTGTTTTCGCTGCGCAGGATTACCCGTTCGGGGTTCTCGTGCTTGCGCACATACTTGACCATGCGGTAGTCTTCGAGCAGTACGACGTAGATTTGGCCCCAAAAGATGAGGTTGGGGTTTTTGATTTCGCGGATGGCAATCATGTCGCCGTTGTTGATGACCGGTTTCATGCTGTCGCCGCTCACCTTGACGATGCTGCAGTCGGGGTTGATGAAGGGAACGTCGATGCTGCCGATGACCAGGTCGTCGGTAAACATGCGGTCACGCCCCAAGTTGCCGGCTGTGACGTCGAGCCCGTATACCTTGGCGCCATTGCGCACCTCGGGTACGATGGCTCCCGAGGGGAGGGTGAGGGTGCGTATGTGGTTGTGCCCGTCGTTGGTTGTAGAGCTGGTCGAGGCGTACATGGGGCCGTTGCCCGAGCAGAGCCACTCCTTCGAGACGCCCAGTTCGACTACGATTTTGTTGATGAGCGAGTCGCTGATGGGTAATTTGCCGGTCAGGTGCTTCGAAAAGTTGGAAGCATCGATGGCAATGCGTTTGGCAAACTCCGACTGGGTGATTCCCTGGTCGTCTATTAACGCTTTGATTCTGATAATTTTATCGTCGTTGCTCATGGCCGTATAAAATTTATATGGTAAAATTACCTTTAATAATTTGCATAATGCGATTTTGAGTTGTATATTTGTGTGGTATTATTACCACATACAAAGGTAGAAACTTTTTTTGAATAAACGAAATAATAGGCTAATAATTAACATATTTGATAACACTCTGCCGGGGTATATTACCTATGTAATTTATAAACAGAGGGAAGAGATACACGGGCAAAACAGGTAAAAGCAGTGTGAATATACCCTGGCAGAGTGGCGTCGAAGGAAAGGAGCAAGCAACAATGAAGACAATCGAATGGGAAGCACCGGCTTTGGCAGCCTTGGCAGCATCGCACTGGCTGGTGGCTTACGAGCGCGACGAGACACCGCGCAAGCGGGTACGGCACGAGGCCGAAATCGAGTTTGACGGCGTGGCCTACATGCTGATGTGTGAGATTGGGCTGACCGAGCGAGAGCATCGGGCGGTATCGATGATTTGCGGCATCGAGCCGCAGTACACCGATATGCCGGTGCGGGTAACCGGCAACATGGGCAAGGCCGTGGGCGAAATACTGCCCGTGCTGAATAACTTTTTGTCGAGCTATGGTGTTGTATATGTGTGAGACCGGTAAATCCGAGAGGTGTGGCGTGGCACAAAGAAGGATGCCTTCAAGGGTATATGGCGAGGGTGTACCTGTCGGATTGAGACGAAGAAAGCCGACCCCGATAAAGGGTCGGCTTTCTTATGTATTATCGTGTGGATAATGATTAGCCGTTTACTTTAGCCATGTGAGCGATCAGGTCGAGAACTTTGTTCGAGTAACCGATCTCGTTGTCATACCAAGAAACAACTTTTACGAACGTGTCGGTCAAAGCGATACCAGCTTTGGCATCGAAGATCGAAGTACGAGTATCGCCCAGGAAGTCAGAAGATACAACTGCGTCTTCGGTGTAACCGAGGATACCTTTCAGTTCGCCTTCCGAAGCCTCTTTCATAGCGGCGCAGATTTCGGCATAAGTAGCCGGTTTAGCCAAGTTAACCGTCAAGTCAACAACCGAAACATCCAGAGTCGGAACACGCATCGACATACCGGTCAGTTTGCCATTCAACGAAGGAATAACTTTACCTACTGCTTTGGCAGCACCCGTCGAAGAGGGGATGATGTTGCCCGAAGCGGCACGACCACCACGCCAGTCTTTCATCGAAGGACCGTCAACGGTTTTTTGAGTAGCCGTCGTCGAGTGAACCGTCGTCATAAGACCATCGAGGATACCGAATTTGTCGTTCAATACTTTGGCGATAGGAGCCAAGCAGTTGGTCGTACAAGAAGCGTTCGATACGAATTGAGTACCTTTAACGTAAGTGTTCTCGTTTACACCGCAAACGAACATGGGGGTATCATCTTTCGAAGGAGCCGACATAACTACATATTTGGCACCAGCTTGGATGTGAGCTTGAGCTTTTTCTTTGGTCAGGAAGAGACCGGTAGATTCTACTACATATTCAGCACCTACCTCGTTCCATTTCAGGTCGGCAGGGTTCTTTTCGGCGGTAACACGAATCGTTTTACCGTTTACGATCAATTGACTTTTCTCAACATCAGCCTCGATCGTGCCATCGAAATGACCGTGCATCGTGTCGTATTTCAACATGTATGCCAAATAGTCAACCGGGCAAAGGTCGTTAATACCTACGATCTGGATGTCGTTTCTTGTTTGTGCTGCACGGAAAACGAAACGTCCGATGCGGCCAAAACCATTGATACCTACTTTAATCATTGTAATAAAACTTTAAGTGTTTATTGTATAAAAATAATGTCTCGCGTTTTTTTCTTCTTTTTGTCCCGCTCCCTTAAAAACATTCGCACTTGCCATATTGTTTAACAACCGCATGGAGTGGCGCAACTGCTCATCAGGGCAAGCAAAACCAGCAAAAAGGCAATTTTATATTTCATAATTTTATACTTTGCTCCTAAAATTGCACTGCAAAGGTATATATTTTTTTTGAATACAATGTATGCGAATGTGAAAATAAAAGAAAAATTTCTTTATTTGCATATCCTTGAATGTGAGTAATCTATCTGTAATACTAAAATGTACCGTTATGAAAAGTTCTTTTTGGACCGACTTTAAAAACTTTGCGATGCGTGGCAACGTCATCGACTTGGCCGTGGGTGTGATTATCGGGGGGGCTTTCGGCAAAATTGTCTCTTCGCTGGTGGCCGATATTATCATGCCGCTCCTGGGTGTGCTGGTAGGGGGTGTCAACTTCACCGACCTGAAGTGGGTGCTGAAGGCGCCGCGCGAGGTCAACGGCGTGGAGCAGGCGGCCGTGACGCTTAACTACGGGAACTTCCTGCAGATGACGTTTGATTTCCTGATTATCGCCTTCTCGATTTTCCTCTTCATCAAACTCATCACGCGGCTCACGGCCAAACGCAAGGCGCAGGCGCAAGCTCAGGCGGCTGCTACGCCGCCCGAACCTTCGGCCGAGGTGAAGCTGCTGACCGAAATCAGAGATCTGCTCAAGGCGCAGGAGCAGTCGGGCTCGAAGTAGTGTCGGGTCCCCGACGGCCTTATCCGATGATGTATTTGCTCTTGGGCAGCCAGGCTATCACCTTCACCAGCAGGTAGACGGTGACGAAGGTGCACACGGCTATGAGGGGTATGGCTATGCAGGCTGCCTGGGCAAAGGGGTGAATCAGGTCGTAGTAGAAGTTGAGCACGATGATGTGGGCCAGGTACATACCGTAGCTTTTGACCGAGATGTCGGTGAGGAGCTGCGCCCCCCGGCTTTGCCCGTTCAGTTTCAGCCGGCCGATGAGCGAGAAGAGTCCCAACGACATCATCAGTACGTTTACGGTACAGAAGCGCCAGCTGAGTTCCAGCTCGGGAATGGTGGCTACGGTATCGATGCGTGCGCAGAAGAGGCCGGCCGTGACAGCGTAACCCGCCACGAGCAATACCCACGAGAGGAGTGCCGAGGGGTAGCCGTATCTTCGCAGGTAATACCCCAGAATGAAATAGCCGATAAACCCGGTGAAGTAGTAGAGCAGGGGGGTGTCGTTCCAGAAGGCCTCGCCCAGCACTTCGGGGTAGGCCAGGTGTATGTAGGGGAGGAAGGTGGTGAGAGTCCACAGGGCCAGGTAGCCTTCCAGCTCGCGTTTGCCGGCCCGTTCGAGCCAGGGCGAGATGATGGGGACAACCAGGTAGAGCCCGATGAGCATGTAGATATACCACAGATGGCCTATCTCGCACCCGAAGTTGACGGGGATGTGCAGGATGTGCAGAGCCAGGTCGCCCACCGACTCGCCCCGTGTAGCCATGAAGTAGATGGCGTAGATGACGCACCAGACGACAAAGGGGTAGACGATGCGGGTGAACCGCTTGCGGAAGAACCGGGAGATGGAGTCTTGCATCGGGAGCAGCAGAAATCCCGACAGCATGACAAACAGGGGTACCGACGTGCGGCATAGCGAGGTGATGATACCTATCCAGAAGGTGTTGCTACCGGTGACGACACTGAGTTGGTCGCCAATGTAGTAATACTCGCTGGCATGTTGTTGCATGACCAGGTAACAGGCAATGACCCGCAACAGGTCGAGTGAAAGATTACGGTTCTTGATCATAAGATACTATCTGGCAAATGGTGTGATGAATGTCTTCTTGTCCATGCCCCGATTTGTGGCTGGGCTGGAGTTTGCAGGGGGTGAGCGCCGGTAACCGGCCTTCGGTTGTGACGGCAGGTGGTTGTGCCGGTGCCGTTTGCGGTTCGGGCCACATGGCCCCCGGTCAAGCAAAAAGGAACTGTGCCCTGCGACACAACTCCTTTTGCGTTTCCGTTTTTAGTATTGCTCCTTCTCGTTGGGGAAGTCGCGCGTCTTTACATCTTTTATATAGGCCTGAACCGCTTCGGTGATGGTAGTGCTCAGGTCGGCATACCGACGAAGGAAGCGGGGCGAGAACCCTTTGTTGATACCCAGCATGTCGTGCATCACGAGCACCTGGCCGTCTACACCGCCACCGGCACCGATACCGATTACGGGGATGGTCAGCTCCTCGGCCACGCGGGTAGCCAGCGTAGCGGGAATCTTCTCGAGCACGAGGGCAAAGCAGCCGATTTCCTCGAGCAGATGGGCATCCTCGATCAGTTTTTTTGCTTCGGCCTCTTCGCGGGCACGTACGGTATAGGTGCCGAATTTGTTGATCGACTGGGGTGTGAGGCCCAGGTGACCCATCACGGGGATACCGGCACTGAGTATGCGTTCTACCGATTCGCGTATTTCGGCTCCGCCCTCCATCTTCACACAGTCGGCGTGCGTCTCCTTCATGATGCGGATGGCCGAGGCCACAGCCTCTTTCGAGTTGCCCTGGTACGACCCGAAGGGCATGTCGACAACCACCAGCGCCCGTTTGACGGCACGTACCACCGACTTGCCGTGATAAATCATCTGGTCGAGGGTGATGGGCAGCGTGGTCACATTGCCCGCCATCACGTTGGAAGCCGAGTCGCCAACCAGAATGACATCGATACCGGCCTGGTCTATAAGAGTCGCCATAGAGAAATCGTAGGCGGTCAACATCGAAATCTTTTCGCCGCGGAGCTTCATCTCCATCAGGCGGTGAGTCGTTACTTTACGAGTATCTTCGGTATAAGTAGACATAGTTTTTTGTGTGTTAGAATTTCGGGGGCAAAGGTACATCAATTTTTTATATTGACACCCTTTTTACTTTCTAATCTCAATTCCGTTATCTTTTAAATAGATAGCGATTGTGCGATTTTTAATTCCGTGAGTTCCACTGTCGCAGTTGTTCATACCCAGGATAAGGGTCGTGTAGCCATTTGGCAAAAGCAAGAGCGAAACTTTGTCCTCTTTTTGCCATTGCAGTGCTTTTCACTATCTTTGTTACACAATAATTTGGAATGGATATGATTTCAATAGAAGATATAAATCGAATGATTGGTGAAAACGAGTTGGAGAAGGCACTCGTTCACCTCGAAGAACGCTTGGCTTGCGACCCGCAGGACGATGGGGCCTATTACCTGAAAGGGGCCCTCTTCTGGAAACAGGGGAACTGGAAATTGGCGATTGAGAATTATTTGAAAGCGACCGAAATCAATCCCGAGAGTCCGGCTCGTCAGGCCTACGAAATGGTGATGGAGATTATCAACTTCTCCAACCCCGACCTTTATAATCCTTAAGTCATGGGCCTCAGTGCTATGCTACCAGTATGGCCAAGGCTATATAGACCAGAATTTGCAATGCCTGCAAAATCCACGACACCTCGGGCCGGGAGGCATAGACCCGGTAACTGATCCAGGTGGAGAGCACGACGTAAAGGGGCATAAGCATGACAAATGTCCACGGCAGACTGTCGTCCATACCGCTCTCGGTAAAGGCCGACGTGGCCCGACTCATCAACCAGGGCCAGGCGAAAATCGGCAGAGCCGTTATCAGTATCAACACCTTGAACCAGCCGGGGACCTTGCGTGAATAGTTATCTTTCTTCATAGCCTGCTATTTTTTACAAAGATACGAAAAGGCGAAAGTAGAAAAACAAGTTTACTTGATTTTTATGCTGAACCGCCTCCTGTCTTATTCAAAGATACAAGAGACGAGAGCGAAAACAAAGTTTTCGACAGGCGGCAGTGTCGAACCGACTCGTTATGAAAAGCGGGGAGCCATCGCTGGTTCCCCGCTCTTTTTTTAATTGCCGATTTTATGATTAGTGAGAGAGTGTAGCCGGGTCGGGCAGGGCCAACGTACCACCTTCGGGTGCGAATATAAACCCTTTGTTGTTCCAGGCACGCAGGTAGCCGCCGATGTTGTTGTTGATCATCAGCAGTCGGAAAGCGTGTTTGCCCTTTTGCAGGGCTACCGAGTTGCGGGTGTGCGAGTGGCGCACGAGTCGGCCGTCGTTGCTGATGACCACCCGTCCGTCGATTTGCAGTTCGTCCATCTCGGAAGAGAAGTAGTAGATACCGTCGGCCGGGACTTCGAAGTAGCCCGTGTAGCAGTAGGCTCCCTTTTCGTCGCCACTGGTCTTGAGGCTGAAATCCTTGACCACTTGAGGCTCGGTCCAGTAGGCCCCCTCTAAGTCTTTTACAAAGTAGAGGTTACCTTCGGTGCGTCGCCGTTCGATACCCGGTTGGGTAGCCTGGTCGGTTGCCGGCATGAGCGGCTCGCGAACCACCTCGAGGGTACGGGTCGTACTCAATTTCCCCGAGGGGAGCAGCGTAGCGATTTTCAAGGTCGTGTTGCGGTCGAAGGTCAACGGATTCTCATATCGGGTCGACCCGGCCTGCGGTTCGCTGCCATCGGTAGTATAGACCATGGGGTAGTTGCGGCTGTTGTGGAAGGTCAGTGTCGTCTGGTCGGTAAAGGCGATGCGGTTGGCCATGGGCCCTTCGGGCAGGGGAATGTGGTAGTTGATGTGGTGCATGTCGAGCCGTACCAGTTGCGAGTCGAGGCGACGGGCAAACGAGTTATAGTCCTTTTTCTCTTTGGGAGTCCAGTCGAGTTCGGCCAGAGCGAGCATGCGCGGGTAGAGCAGATACTCGGTATAGTCGGGCGTGACGGCATATTCGGTCCACATGTTGCACTGGGCGCCCAGTACATGGTGGCGCAGGTTCTCGGGAATCTTTTCGGACGAGGGGTCGTAGTTGTAGATTTTGTCGAGCATGATGGCAAACTTGATGGCGATGGGCTCGGCCTCGACGGCTCCTTGACCGGCATCGACATAGAGCCACGGCGAGGGGGTCATAATCACGTCGTGTCCCATCGAAGCGGCTGCGATACCGCCCTCTTCGCCCCGCCACGACATGACGGTAGCCGAGGGGGCCAGTCCGCCTTCGAGTATCTCGTCCCAGCCAATCATGGCCTTGCCGTGTTCGAGAATGATTTTCTCGATGCGGTGGATAAAGTAGCTTTGCAGTTCGTGTTCGTCTTTCAGATTTTCATCTTGGATACGTTTCTGGCATTTGGGGCAGGCTTCCCATCTCTTTTTGGGGCATTCGTCGCCACCGATGTGTACATATTTGCCCGGGAAGAGGGGAATCACCTCGTCGAGAATGTTTTCGAGAAATTCGAAAGTCTTGTCGTTGCCGGCACAATAGACGTTGTCTTCCACGCCCCACTTGTTGCGCAGCTCAAACGGGCCGCCGGTACAGGAGTATTCGGGGTAGGCGGTGAGGGCGGCCAGGGCGTGACCCGGCAACTCAATCTCGGGGATGACGGTGATGAAGCGGTCGGCCGCATAGGCGACTACCTCTTTAATCTGCTCTTGCGTATAAAATCCCCGGTGTATGGAGCCGTCGGCATTGTGGCGTACCGAACCTACCTCGGTGAGGCGGGGGTATCTCTTTACTTCGATGGTCCAGAGGTGGTCGTCGGTGAGGTGCCAGTGGAAATAGTTCATCTTGAACATGGCCATGATGTCGAGCTGTTTCTTGACGAATTCCACGTCGTGGAAGTGGCGGCACACGTCGAGCATCATGCCGCGGTAGCCGTAGGCCGGTTCGTCACCGATTTCGACACAGGGCATTGTCCAGTCGATACCGTCGACAGGTTGCTCGCTCTCGATTTGGGGAGGGAGCAGCTGCATGACCGACTGCATGCCGTAGAAGAGACCTTGCGGTGTGCGGGCCTTGACCTGTACCCGCTTGGGGGTGACGCTCAACCGGTAGCCTTCGTCGCCCAGTTTCAGCGAGCGGTCTATCTGCAGCGAGATGCAGTTGTGGTTGCCGCTGTTTTTGATAGCCAGGTCGTAGCCGGTGGCTCGATTGATTTTGGCCTGAAAGTAGGCGGCCACCTTTTGCAGGTCGGCCCGTTGGGTACGGCCGACGACCAGCGACGTTTGAGGCGTGAGGGCGAAAGTGCCGCTTTTCACGGTCATCTCTTGAGGGGCAGGAGTGATATTCAGCGGGGTGTCTTGCGCCGCATATCCCGCAAACAGGGATATGCAGCACCACAGACAAGCGATTATGATTTTCTTCATATCTGTTTTTATCGTGTTGGATGTGTGGGTAAACAAGGGTTAATCCTCTCCGTAGTTGACGGTCATGTTGATGACGTTGCGGTTGTTCACTTCGATTTCGGCAGTGCGGTAGCCCGATTTCTTGAAGACCAGGAACTCGTGGTTGCCGGTCGTTACCTGGAATCTGCCGCGTTCATCGGTCTTGGCCAGGGTTTTCCCCGTGCTCTTCTCGATGACCTGCATGCCGGGTACGAGGGTAGCCTGTATGTCGCGTACCTCGCCTTTTACCTGCATTTGCCGCGAGCTTTTCGGGGTATAGGCTACAACGACTTCATCGTCGCCGATGGTCGAAGGTTCGCCTACGACGACGCTCTTCTTCAGGATAATGTTGTCGGACGACTGTCCGGCCTCGATGATGAATTCGCCGGGTTCGACAAAGCGGTGGTTCTGTTCATCGACCAGATAGAGTTCGGCTACGGGAACCTGCAAATGTACGGTGCGGCTTTCGCCCGGCTTCAGCTCGATTTTCAGGAAGTCGCGCAATTGTCTTATCGGGGTTACATAGGTGCTCACCTTGTCGCGCACGTAGAGTTGTACCACCTCTTTTCCGGTGCGTTTGCCGGTATTCTTCACCTCGACGGTAGCCTTGATGGTGTCGGTCAAGCCATATTTATCACGGTCGGTCGTGAGATTCTTGTAGACAAACGACGTGTAGGAGAGACCGTATCCGAAGGAGTAGAGCGCCGTGGGCGAGGAGAATACATAGTCGCGGCCCGGAGCGTCGTAACTGCCCGGATTGTGGTAGAAGCCTCGGTCGGAGGGGAGGTAGTTGTAGTAGACGGGCAGATGGCCGGTGCTTCGGGGGAAGGAGAAGGTAAGGCGTCCCGAGGGATTTACCCGGCCGAACAGAATGTCGGCGATGGAGTTTCCGGCCTGTTCACCGGCATACCACTGCACGAGTATGGCGGGGAGGTTGTTCTTCTCCCACTCGATGGCAAACGGTTTGCCCGTTACCAGTACGAGAATGACGGGGGTACCCGTGTCGTATACCGCACGGATGAGTTGGGTCTGGGCTCCGGTGAGGTTCAGATCGTTGAGGTCGAAGCCCTCGCCGCAGGTCGAATTTTTGTAACCGTCGCGTACGAAAGCCGCACTGGTGCTGCCGCCGAAGATGACGGCGACCTCGCTTTGACGGGCAGCTTCTACGGCTTCGGCAATGCCCGATGTATCGAGCGAAGCCAGGCTACATCCTTTGGCGTAGCGCACGGTGGTGTTTTTGCCTACCCGGCTTTTGATACCTTGCAGCGGAGTGATGCCGTCTTTGTTGTTGCGGCTCCAGGTGTAATCGCCAAACTGTATCTGGTCGGCATTGGGGCCGATGACGGCAATCGACTTCAGGCGTTTGGGGTCGAGGGGCAGCAGGTTGTTTTCGTTTTTCAGCAATACGGTCGATTCGTCGGCGATGGCCTTCGACAGCCTTACGCTCTCGGGAGTGTGGCGTTTGTTCTGTTCGTATCGGTTGCCGTAGGGGTCGTCAAACAGGCCCGAGGCAAACTTGGCATACAAGACCCGGCGTACAGCCGTGTCGATGACCGATTCGTCGATGACCCCTTTTTCGACAAGACTTTTCAAGAAGGGGTAGCAGTTGCTCGAGGCTTCGACATCGAGTCCGGCGGTAATGGCCTGGATAGCGGCTTCGGACGAGTTGCGGGCCGTGCGGTGCATGCTTTTGAGCATTTCGATGGCACCCCAGTCGGAGTAGACAAACCCTTTGAATCCCCATTGATTGCGCAGAATTTCGGTGAGCATATAGTGCGAAGCCGAATTGGGCACGTGGTTCCACGAGTTGTAGCTCGACATTACGGCCAGTATCCCCGTGTTCTTTACCACCATTTCGAAAGGCTTGAGATAAATCTCGTGCAGGTCTCTCAGTCCGCATTCCACCGACGCCAGATTCAGACCGCTCAGCGGGTTGCCGTGAGGCCCGTAGTGTTTGAGCATGGGCGATATGCCGCTTTCGAGGTATCCGTCCACCTCTTCGATAGCGAATAGGCCGCACAGGTAGGGGTCCTCGCCATACGACTCTTCTACCCGGCCCCATCGCAAGTCGCGCACGGCATCGATACAGGGAGCCAGCACTTGTTTGAATCCCATGCTGTGAAGGTCGTTTGCGATGTGATGAGCCTTTTCACGAGCCAGTTGTGGTGTGAACGTGCTGCCGAGTGCGATGTTCTGGGGATAGACGGTGTTGCCGTCGTGTACCACGCCATGCAGCGATTCGGCTACGGTGAAGACGGGAATACCCAGACGGGTCTCCTCGACCATGTACTTCTGTATGGGGCGCATGTATCGGGCACAGTTGTCGCCGGTAAGGGGGAATCCTTCGACAAAGCCCCAGGCGATGTCGCCTGCTTTGTTTGAGAGTTTTTGAGGATCAAACTCCTGTCCGTTGAAAATGTCGGACGAGTGAATGTGCCGTATTTGGGCAATTTTCTCGTCAATAGTCATGCGGCCCAGCAGATCCTCCACCCGCTCTTCGATAGGGAGATCGGGGTTTTTGTAAGGAGGAATCTGTTTCTGGACTGCCTGTGAATAAGTCGCGCTTGAAGCAAGCAGCAACGAGCATATAAGCACTTTGTGTAACATAATGTGTGTTCTATGGTGTTAATGATTATTTGTTTATAAAGTAGACGAATAAGGGGGTTGATGTCTCATCGGGTATCTTGCAATTTTAAATATTTTTATAAGTTTGACGTATCTCTCCAATGTATTGTTTGTATAGCTCTTCGATAATGGCAACGGAGTCGCCCGAGGGTCCTTCGTTGTATGACTTGTCGTTGGTTACCCATGCCTTTTCCAGACTGAAGTAGTCGGGCTCCCGGGCCGGCTCTCCTTTCAGCAAAGCCCGTTTGTAGTTGACCCAGGCCTCCCAGCGGGGCAGGTAGAGGTCGCGCATGAGTCCGCCCCACTCTTTGTGGGCATAGTCGTGCAGGCTCGAATCGTAATCGGTCCAGGTGGTAATCTGTCGTTTGGCATTGGCCACGAACTGCGCCTTTTCCTGGGGATTGGTACCGGCCTTTTCGGCTTCTCCTATCCAGGTGCCCACATAGAACTCCTTGCGGGTGGAGAGCAGCCGGTCGTCGTCGCGGATGATGTCGAGCATCCGGGCCGACAGTCGGGTGAAGCGGGGTGTGTCGTGGCGTTGGAAAGCTGCTACCGCCTGGCGGTGCAATGCTTTCAGGTAGTCGCTCAGCACCTGGCGGGTCAGGTCTACCAGATCGTAGCGGTAGGTGTCGCTGTTACGGAACTTGTTGCGCGAGGCATACATCGTTTCCCAGGCGGTCACCACCTGGTCGGGGTCATAGAATATTTCGGCATTTCCCCAGGCCGATACGTGCTTGATGGTATCGGCGGGTCGCGCACAGATGTACGACTCTACGGGGCCGCCGGCCTCGTTGTGACATTCGTATATGGTTCGGGCCAGTATCTCCCAGGCCCGGTTGCAGGCCGAGTCGGCCTCTCCATACCGATAGTGTGTATACTCTCGCAACCAGTCGGTCACGTTCAGGCTGTCGTTGCGCCAAGCCATGTCGTAGACCATATCGTATACGACAGGAATGGTACCTATACCTTCGGGGGCTGCACCTATGCCGCACAGGTTTTTCCCCAACGGGTGGTGTTTGGCGAATACGGGGCCCGAAGCATAACTGCTCATCTTGCCGTGCAGCCCGGTCTTGCCGCCGAAGTTGGGCAGGGCGCACCAGATCCAGTTGTGGTACATGTGCCCTTCGGGTTTATAGAACATCGAACTGGGTATGCCTCCCCATTGAGGCCGTTCGCAGGCCATCAGGTCGAGAATGATGGCATCGCCCTGTTTCAGCCCCTCCATGAGGCTGGGCATGGGGTTGTGTTGCCAGCCTTGCAGAATCCACACGGCCTTGGGCGAGATGCGTCGCATGGCCTGCAGTATCTTTGTGGCAGCCGCTTTCACGTCGATGCCTTCGGTCTGCCCGCCTTCGTGAAAAGGGTCGCCGGCAAAGTAGAGGGCATCGCCGAAGAGTCTCTTCTGCTCGTCGTAGTAGATGTCGGCTATCGAGTCGAACAGCGGGTCGTTGGGGTCGAGGAAGGCGGGCCGCTGATAGGTGCACCACTCGCCCTGCTTGAGAATGTGGGCTTGGGGAAATTTCTCTTTCAGACTGTTGGGTACCATGCCGTAGAAGCCCTGGAATACGGGTTGCATGCCCAGCTCGCGCATGCGGCGCAGCATCTTCTTTTGCAGGTCGGTCTGTCGGTCGATAAAGGCTTGCGAAACCGATCCGCCGAACCCCTCGAGGTTGCCCATCAGCCACCAGGCTTCGTACCCGGCACCGGGAAGAAAGGCGAAGATTTCGTCGTCGGTATATCCCAGACGCTTGAGGGTATTTTGCCAGACGGCATATTGGCTGTTGACGGCCATGAGCGGCAGGTTGATGCCTTGAAGAGCCATGCGATCTATCTCCTGTTCCCACTCTTCCCAGCCCCAAAAAGCCATGGAATAGCTGTATGTGCAATAATTGAGGTAGTATCTGAAGGGCTGTGAGGCTTCGATGCGTAGAGGCGAAGCAATCCGGGGCAATGTGTCGGGTATGCCCGAGAGGTTGTTGCCGCACCAGGAGACAGACGCATGGCAGTAGTGGCGCAGATAGTGATTCAACCCCCGCGCCATGGAGACACCATTATTTCCTTGAATCTCTATTTGGTCTCCGTGTTGTTTCAGTTCGAAGTAGTCGTTTTCGGCCGGCACGAGTGTGAAGATGAAATCCTTTTCGTGACCCGGAACCAGGCGCCCGGCCAGCTGCTGAGCCGATTGTTCGTAATCGGTTGCTTGTGAGCAGGCGAACAAGGTAAGCAGTACACCTGCCCATAAGCTTATTAAACCGCGTTTTATCATGAATGTTGTCCTGTTTTTTCGTGTTGTGAGTATTGTTTCTGAATATCCCGGGCCTCGAACCGTCGGTCTTGTGTTACCGGCAGATGATGTCGACAAATACGGGATAGTGGTCCGAGACATGGGCCAGGTCTACCTTCTCGCCGTCGATTTCAAGCGTCCGTACAATGTGAGTATCGACGATTTTTATCTTCTTCCGGTTCTTTTTGCTCAGCAGAATGAAATCGATGAGTCCGCCGTCGTCGGCACGGCCGGGAATGGAGCTGCCCACGGTGTCGCTGGCAATGACAAAATCACGGGCAAATACGGGGAAGGAGAACCCGCCGTTGGTCCATCGGAACGAGTCGTTCAGGTCGCCGGCCACGAATACGGGCTTGTCCATTTCACGGGCATCGTTGCAGATGATTTTGGCTCCCTGTTTGCGCTTCTCGTTGTGCAGGTCGGAGTGGGTGGCGATGAAGACAAACTTGTCGAGTTCGAGTTTTACCGCAGCCCGACCTTCATCGCCGGGCAGGTAGGCTACATAGCGGCTTTTGACCGGCAGGTTTTTCTTCACCAGTGCTCCGCAGCCTATGCTGCCGTTTTTGTCGAAGGGTTGGGCATTGCCATAGAAGTCGGTATAGTCGAGACCCGTGCTTTGGGCGATGTCGCGCAACAGATAGCGGTTGCCCCGGCCTTGCGATGCGCTGTCGAGTTCCTGCAGCGAAATGATGTCGGCATCGAGAGCCCGGATGACGCGCCCCAGATTGACGATGTTGCTGTCGTTCATTACGCCCGGGTTGCCGCCACCTTTGCCGTAGTGGGTGTTGTAGGTAAGCAGTCGTATGACCCCGGGGGCTTTGGGGTAGGTTTGCGCTTCGACCGAGCATACGCTCGTGAGCATCAAAAGAATGAAGAGAGTTAGCACCTTTTGCATAACTTTGAGAATTAAATAGTTGTGATGTGTGAATATAATCGGTGTTTATCGTACCTGTATTTTCCGGGTCGACTTGAGGCTCTTGACCAGATAGGTGCCCGGTGCCATGTTGAGGTTGCTGATGCCGGCCGGCAGGTCATACTCGGCCACGCAGACTCCGTCGGGGGTATATATGGAGAGGTGGTCGGCTGCCTGGGTTTTGACGTGAATGACCGACTTCCCTCCCCAGACTTCTATATCCGGGTCGTCGGCTGTCTGGGTGGCTATGCTGCTACCGGCCATAGCCTGTTCGATTGCGGCCTCGACGAGCGGAGCCATCACGGCATATCCGGCTTCGTTTGGGTGGACTCCGTCGCCTACCGAGTATTCCACTTTCAGAGCTTTGAAGGGGTTGACCATCGGCGTGTAGAAGTCGACGCAGGGATAGCCGTGAGCATCGGCATACTCTTTGATCCATTGGTTGAGGTCTATAATGTCTTGACGGGGATCTACATCGGGGGCCCAGCCATAACTGTATGCCGGCAGCAGCTGGCACATGACCACCCGAATACCGTTGGCTGTAGCGATTTCGGCCATCGACGAGAGATTGTCTTCGATCATTTCGAGAGTCGAGGGTCCCGTGTTGCCGGCAATATCGTTGGTGCCGCCCAGAATGACCACGACGCTGGGATTCAGATGCACGACATCCTGTTTGAAGCGGATAAGCATTTGCGGGGTCGTTTGTCCCGAAATACCCCGGCAGACGTATGAGCCTGCAAAAAATTCGGGGCAGGTGCTCTCCCAGCGTTCGAATATGGAGTTACCCATGAAGACTACCCGCGAAGGGTCTTCTTCTCCGGCCAGCAGGGCCTGGTTGGCCTCTTGATACCGGGCGAGTTCGGCCCAGTCCTGAGCAAAGGCCGAGAGGGTCAAGGCTTGTAGTAAAACGGAAAGTATAAGTATCTTTTTCATTGTATTATTGGTTTTTCAGTGGAACTTCGTACAGCCATTTCAAGATGGCCTCTTCGACTTGGGGCAGACATTCGTAGTCGGGATAGAATCCGAATCCGTGACCGCCCGAGGGCAGTGTAATCAGTTGTGCGGGAATGTTCTGGGCTTGCAGTCCCTCGACATAGCGCATGGCGTTCTGTATCTTCACCCCGTTGTCGTCGGCCGCATGGAAGAGCAGGGCCGGCGGAGTTTGCGGGGTGATGAGCAGTTCGGGCGAGCAGGCCCGGCACATCTCCGGAGTGGGCGATGTGCCCAGCAGGTTGTCGCGACTGCCTTCGTGCACATAGGGCTCTTCGGTCATGGTGATGACCGGGTAGAAGAGTATGGAGAAGTCGGGACGCGATTCGGCCCGTTTTTCGGGCAGGGCTACGTCGATGTCGTCGTGGTTGAATGCCGTCGATACGAATGCAGCCAGGTGTCCGCCGGCCGAGAAGCCGATGACTCCCACGTGATTGGGGTCGGACTGTATCGAGTAGTGGTTCTCCTTGAGGTAGCGGATGCCTTGTTGAGCGTCGCTAAGCGGAATCTCGGGATGCCCCGAGGGGAAGGCATAGTAGAGTACGGCGGCTACGAATCCCTGCTCTTTGAACCATTGTGCCACCAGGCTGCCTTCGTGGTAGGTGGCCACCGTCTTGTAGCTGCCTCCGGGGCAGATGAGTACGGCCGGGGCGGGTGCTGTCTGGATGTCGGGGCGGTAGACAATAATCTGGGGATTCTGGATATTGCCCAGGTTGTTGCCGTCCCAGTAGGGTTCGCCCGAGAGCCATTGGGCAAAGGGGTCACCGTCGGGCCACAGGAATATCTCTTCGGGTTCGTTGCTCTTTTGACGGTAGACGAAGGTGCCTGTGAGGGTGATGTCCCCTTCGAACCGGCACTGGTCAAAGAGCAGGGTGGGGCGGCCGTTCTGATAGGACGAGGTGCGGGCCGTCCCGCCGGTCCATTTGCCCTGGCGGGTAGAGCCGTTGTGCGACACGGTGATGTAAGTGGGGATGAGGTCGAGCCCTCCCCGAGGCTGTATCTTTTCTTGAAAGTAGACGGTTACATAGGTGGGTGTAGCCTCTTGAGACGCTTGTATGGCGGTTTGAAAAACCGAGCTGCCTTCTCGCACCTCGCCTATGTTGTCTTGTGTGTATGACGTCTGGTTTATCGTTATTCCTGTGGGGGTGGCAGAGGCTTCGGAATTGCTCTTTTGGCAGGCCGGTAAGGAACAAGAGATAGCCAGAAGTCCACATAGTATGGATTTCGAATAAGTCATAAATATCGGTTTAACGGGATAAGGTCGGGTCCCTATTGCTTGATGATTCGAGCCTTATGGCTGATACCTTGAGCCGAAGTCTCTACGATATAGATACCTTTGTTCAAGGCCGAGAGATCGACCGTGCGAATATCCGAACCTTTGAGTTGCAGTTGTGTTTGCCCGGTCAGTGAGTAGACGTTTACCTGTTCTACGGGTGCTTCGCTCTCGATGTTCAGTCTGTCTTGTACAAAAGTAGGATAGAGTTTTACCTCTTGAGTTGCCGTGGCATTTTCAATAGCACTCAATCCCGGTACTTCGATGTCGACAAATACGGGGTAGTGGTCCGATACGGAACCCAGGTCGATGACCGAGCCCTCTACTTTCAGCTCTCTTACGATGTGAGTATCGACAATTTTAATGCCCGAGTCTTTGTAATCGTGGTACAGGATATAGTCGATGAGGCCGTTGGTGTCGGTACGTCCCGGGATGGTATTCCCTTCGGTATCGCTGGCTATGGTATATTTGGTGAGCAGCGTGGGAAATGCGATACCTCCCTGGCCCCAAAGGTGCGAGTCGTTCATATCGCCGGCCAGGAACGACGGTTTGCGTATGTAGTCCAGTTCGTTGATGAGGGTGTTGGCACTCATGATGCGCAGATTGTCGTCCAGGTCGAGGTGAGTGCAGAAGAAAACGAACTGGTCAAAGTCGATTCGCATGGCGCAACGCTCTTCAATCGAGCCACCCAGCGAAATGAGTTTTACTTTGCTGATGGGCAAATTGGGTTTTACCAGTACGCCCGGACCCACTTTCCCTCCGTCCAATTTGCAGAGACCTCCGAATATGGGAGTGTAGGGAATGTCGGTATAGTCGGTGATTTGCTGTAACAAGTTTCTGCGATTGCGGCCATTCATGGCGCTGTCCAACTCTTGCAGAGCTACCACGTCGGCATCGAGAGCTTCGATAACCAGAGCGACGCGGCGGGTGTTGTAGTCGTCGATCGAACCCGGATCGCCACCCCCTTTGCAGTAGTGGGTGTTGTAGGTGAGTAATCGGATAACCCCGGGAGCCTTGGGATAGGTTTGAGCATCGAGCCCGAACAGGAAACAGCAAACGAAAAAGAGAAGGACAAATTTTTTCATAATCGACAATCTATGTTTTAATGACAGGCAAAATACGTAAAAATATTTTGCCTGTCATGGTTTGAGAGAGTAAAATTTATTTCTTGATGAATTTAGCCGTCGTGTTACCTTCGGTCGTCGAGAGTTTTACCAGATACATACCGGGAGTGAGGTCGGCGATGTCGATGCTTTGTACACCGGCTTCGATGTTCTTCACGCAGGCACCGGCCAGCGAGTAGATTTGGGCGCCCAGCACTTCGGCACCTTCGATGGTCAGGTAATCATCGGCCGGGTTGGGACCAACTTTTACAGTAGCTTTTTGGGCGTTCTCGATTCCCGAGTATTCGCTGACAACCTTCACAAATACCGTGTTGAGTGAAAGTTGAGGATAAGCCTCGTTGATCATCTCGCAGCGATACTCTTTGCCTACGTGCGACTCGTCGAAGCAGAACCAGCCTTCTACGGCGTCGGTCGGTTCGATTACGTTACCGTCAATATCTTTCCAGGTGTAGATGGTCATGTAGCCGTCGATGTCATATTCGCCCGAGAGGTCAATGTCTTCGTCGACCTTAATCTCATATTCGCCGTCGGCATTCATGTAACCGATAGGCATACCGCCGCGGGCATTCCATTGCAGCTTGTAACCCGATGTGAGTCTTTCGCCGGTAATGGGGTGGTTGGGGATGGTCGAGAAGGTGTACATGTTGTCTTCGAGGTTGAGCAACCAGTCGAGGAATTCGGTTTGGCGGCAGTTGTTGCAGATGAACGAAGATTCGTCGGTGAATGCGTTGCGATAACCGGCCAACTGACGGCATTTACCGTTCGAGTCGCTCAGGTCGAGATTGGTCAGTTGCAGGTTGCGGCGTACGTGCAGGTAGCAGTCCATATCTTCGTTGGTCATTTGGATTTTCACCTTTTCCATTTGTGTGCCCGAGATGTGAACCACCGTAGCCTTACAGTCCATCAACGTGAACGAACCTTTCAGGTTGGCTACACCGGCGATGGCAGGATACCATTGGTTATCTCCTTCGGTTGTAGTCCAGGTAAGACCGCTGGTCTTTCCGTTGAAGGGAGCCGATGCGTTCACGCATACACCGAATACGGTTTCGGAATATCCCGAAGAATAGGCTCTCCAGATTACACCTTCGGAGTTTTTCCAGGTGTTCATGTCGTCCCACGAGAAGCCTTCGCGGTTTACATCGATGCCCAGAGCTTCGGCATTGCATTTGCCTTCGATGGCCGAGGGTTGTTTGAAGAATGCGGCGTATGCGGCTGTTTCTTCGGGATCGAAATTCCAAGTGTCTTCGCTGAAGCCGGGGAGGGCACAACAGCACATGAACGCAGCTACAAGAGCTTTTTTACCAAATTGAGTAAACTTTTTCATAAGTAAAAATTTTTGAGTTAATGATATGAATGTGTTTTTTGATATTTCGATATGTTTTTGTGTGTTCAATAAGATGACAGATATTTGGCGGGAGAGGGTAGTCGGTAAATGTAAAAAAAGTGTATTTGGCATTTTTTTCTTTTCGTCCCGACTCGGGTCGATAGAGCAATCAGATACCGGGAGTTTTTCTCTCCCGGTATCTGAGCATTATCTCAATCGTTTAGAAACTTAACCCGTCGTTCCAGCCCGGGTTTTGAGTAAGTGCACCGTTCGTGAGCGACCGTTCGGTGGTGGGAATGGGATAGAGGTAATCGCGCTCTTCGTTGAACTCGCGCGGCTCTACGGCAATGTCGTGGCAGATGATGTTGCCGTTGTCGCCACCGGTGAGGGTGAACACCTCGTCCAGTTTGTAGAATTTACGGATATTCTTCACCGAGGGCTTTTTGCCGGTGTAGATGCAGATGTCGACTTTTTCGCTGTCTTGAAGAGTGCCGTCGTTCATGTCGAAGATGCCGTAGCGGTCTTCGCCCGAACCTTCGGTCAAGCCGGGGAAGTACATGCCCATGAAGGGTTGCTCAAGCATTTTGCCCTCTTTCCAGCGCATGAGGTCGTAGTATCTGAAACCCTCGAGTATCAGCTCGATGGTACGCTCGCGGCGGATTTCCAGGATGACACCCTTGTTGGCTCCGGTCACGTTGTGGTAGCCCGAGTTCTCGGCCGTGAGGTAGGGGTCGGGGTTGGCATTGGCGGCAGCGAGGTCGATGTTGGGCATGCCTACCCGGTCGCGGATTTTCTTGATCGACTTGTCCAAGTCGGCTTGAGTGAGGGTCCCCAGCTCGGCCTTAGCCTCGGCAAAGTTCAGGTATACCTCGGCGGCACGGAAGAGGATGTAGTCGTTCGACGAGCCCAGATAGCCGTCGCCCGAAGCATCGGTCACCCATTTGATAATCTGGTATCCGGTAGTCGAGGCGGTAAAGTCGGGCGACATCACGGCGTCGCTGTTGATGCGCATGTATCCGGGACCTACTACCGTTTGGGTCAATCGGGGGTCGCGGTTCTGCATCTCGTCGTAGTATTGCATGGTCTCGTAACCGGGTATGTCGGTGAAGCGGCTGCCGTCTTTCATCAGGTAGCTGTTGACGATTTTCTTGTTCATGCCCGGTCGTCCGTAGGTAGTAGACATGGTGTAGTAGTTGGCCTCGTGTTTTACAGCTTTGGTAGCATCGTAATCGCGAGCCAGGATGACCTCTTGCTTAATGGCATCCATCGAGGCAAAGAGGTCGCGGTAGGGCTTGTCGCCCGACTGATAGATGCTGTAAGGACTCTGGTCGATGAACTGTTCCGATACCGTGGCACACTCGTTGAGGAATCTCTCGTAGTCGGCGATACCGTGGTATTTGCGGTAGGTGCCTTCGAAGAGGCAGATTCTCGACTTCAGGGCCATGGCGGTCCATTTGGTGACCAGGTAGAGATCCTGGTCGTCGGGGATATACTTGATGGCGTAGTCGATGTCGTTCAACACGGAATCCATGATTAACTGACGGGAGTCACGCGGTTTTTTCAAATCGGGGTCGGTCGACGACAGGGGACGGTTATACCAGGGCACATCGCCGAATCGTTTCACCTTCTCGAAATAGAAGTAGGCCCGGAAGAAACGGGCTACACCGTCGTAGTGCTCGCGGGCCGACTGACTGTTGCAGCGGTGCGAGTATTGCAGGTAGAGGTTGATGTTACGCAGGTAACCCCAATCCCAGCCGCCACCCGAGGTGGGAATGGTTCGGGTGAGTCCTACGGTTGTGACCGGCAGGGTGAAGATGCACACGACATCTTCCGACTCGCTGTATCCCGATTGGGCGGTGGGAAACTGTCCGTAGAAGTTGTTGGTGAAGGTTTGCAGCTCTTCCTCATTATTGAAATAGGTCTCGGGCGAAAGAGACGACAGCGGGAACCGATCGAGGTCGTCGGCGCAACTTCCGAGGGTAAGGGCTCCGGCCGCTGCCAGAATATATATGAGATTCTTTTTCATAGATATAATTGTGTAAGGGTTATTAGAATGTAATGTCTATACCGAAGGAGAATGTCTTTGCATAGGGATAGACGCGGGCATTGCGGTCGTTGGAGAATTGCTCCGGGTCGATGTATTTGCTCTTGAGAGCCGTCCAGGTGAGCAGGTTGTCACCGCTGAAGTAGACTCTCACGCGGTCTATCTTGGCTTTTTGGGTGAGCGACTGCGGCAAGGTGTAGCCGAAGGTTACGTTTTTGAGACGGCAGTAAGCCAGGTTCTGCAAATAGCGGTTGTTCACGTAGGCCAGGTGACGGTCGCCCTGTGCGGCATAGCCTCTGATTTTGGGGAAGTAGGCATCGGGGTTGTCTTCGCTCCAGACATTGTCGAGGAAGTCGATAGGCGTGAACGACGAATACGGACGGGCAAAACCACCCCAGAAGAGCATGGCGTCGGTACCCGGATAAATCTGTTGGCGGCCGATACCCTGGAAGAAGGCCGAGAAGTCGAATCCCAACCAACCGAAGTTGATGTTACCGCTGTAGTTGTAGCGGGGGCGCGAGTTACCGATGATGCGCATGTCGCCTCGGTTGTCGGCCGTCTTGGCACCGTCGTCGATACGGCCGTTACCGTCGAGGTCGACAAAGCGGGGATCGCCGGCCTTCAGACCCTTATACTCGCCTACGGCCGTTTGCAGAATGTTTTTGGCAATGAGCGAGTGGTCTACCTGGGCCTGGTAGGCGGCAGCCTCCTCGTCGCTCTGGAACAGACCGTCGATGGTGTAGCCCCAGATTTCGCCGATGGTCATGCCTTCGTAGTAAGACGATACGTTGAAGTCTTTGGTGGGGTTGTCGTATTTGGTAATCTTCGAGATGTTATCGCCCAGCGAGAACGATACGCCATAGGTGAAGGGCTTGCCGGCCAGGTTGAACTTGTCGTTCCAGCTGATGGTCAACTCGTAACCTTTCGTGCGCAAGTCGGCGGCATTCTCTTGAGGCGACGAAGTACCGTAGGTAGCCGGCAGAGTTTTGCCCGGGACAAGCATGTCTTTGGTATCGCGGATATACATATCGCCCGTGAAGCTCAATCGGTTGTTGAAGAAGCCCAGGTCGACACCGATGTTTTTGTGAATGACGGTCTCCCAGGTGAAGTTGCCCGATGTGGGAGGCGAAACCGATGCGTAGGTGAGGAACTCGCCGTTGGCCAGATAGTTGTCCATTTGTACCAGATTCAGGGTCTGGATGTAGGGATAGGGGCTCGATATGGCCTGGTTGCCGAGCGAACCGTAAGAACCGCGGATCTTGAAGTTGGAGAAGGTGTTGCGGATAGGTGCAAAGAAGGGTTCTTCGCTCACGCGCCATCCGGCCGAAACCGAGGGGAATAGGGCGGCACGTTTGTCGCGACGGAAACGCGATGAGGCATCCCAGCGCATGTTTACCTCGGCCAGGTAGCGACCTTTCCAGTCGTAACCGACGCGGCCAAAGAAGCTCTCCAAAGCCCATTCATATTGTCCGCCCTCGAGATAGACATCTTTGGAGGGGTCGCCCAGGTTGAAGTCGTTCAATTCGTTGGACTGGAGGTTGAGCATGTAGGAGTAGAGATTCTTCTGATAGTCCTGTTCATAGTCGAAACCGAGTACGCCTCGAACGTGGTGACCGTTGAAGGTGTTGTCGTAGTTGAGGTAGGCATCGATCATGTGGTAGTATTCACTGTTGCTGTGCTGGCGCAACTTGTTCTTGAAAAGATTGGCCGAGCCGGTGCTTACAATGACGCCGGGTTCGGTCGAATATTCGGCCATCGAGGTGCGCACTACCTTGTCTTGCGTGTCGTAGCGGAAGCTGTAGTTGGCGTGGAAGGTCAATCCTTTGTAGAGTTTGAAGATGGCGTTGACCGTGGTTGTCAACCGTTTGTTCTTGTCGTTGGTGAAGGTGGTGCCGTCGCCGGTCATGATGTGTACACCGTCGGTCGGCTGCTGTGCGATGACCGCGTTGCTGAATACCCAACTGCCGTCGGGGTTGTAGGGCATCATAAAGGGCAGGGCGTGGAAGGTGTAGTTGGGAATGTTGCTTCCGTCTTCCAGACCGGGAGCCTTGTATTGCGAGTGGTACAGGTGAGTGGTTACGGTCAGGTTGAACCAGTCTTTGATGTCGCCGCTGATGCGGGCCCGCAGGTTGGCCGTGTTGAAGTGGTCGGGGTTCTGTTTGTAGATACCCTCTTCGGTGTGGTAGTTGGCACTGATGAAGTAGTTCATCTTCTTGGTGCCGCCCGATATGCTCACGTTGTTGTCCCAGGTAGGACGCGTGTGGCTGATGAGGTAGTTGTACCAGTCGAAGTTGGCATAGTACATGTATTGGTCTATACCGCCGATGTTTTTCACTACGGTCCAGGGACGGTCGGGATTCTCTACCTTGTCGTAGCGGCGGGCTTCCAGCTCGGCATAGTCTTCGGCCGTATATTTGGTGTAGGTGGTACCGTTGTAGGAGCGGAAGAACTCGTCGACCAGCATGGCAGCATCGTATCCGGTGGTGATGAAGTCGGTGCATATGGTCGAGCCCGAGAAACTGAACCGTCCGTTGTAGTTGACTTTGGCGTCGCCGGTTTCACCTTTCTTGGTCGTAACGAGAATGACACCGAACGAGGCGCGGGCTCCGTAGATGGCAGCCGACGAGGCATCTTTCAATACCGAAATAGACTCGACGTCGCGCGGGTTGATGTTGTCGAGATCACCCTCGACACCGTCGATAAGTACCAGCGGCTTGGCCTCTTCGTTGATCGAACCGAAACCGCGGATGTTGATGCTGGTCCCTTCGTTGGGGCGGCCCGAACCGTACGAGATGTTCAAGTTGGGGACAGCACCCTGCAAGGCACGGCCCAGAGAGGCCACGGGGCGGTCTTCGATCTCTTTCGACGAAATGGCGTCGACGGCACCGGTCAGGTTGGCCTTCTTCTGCGTACCGTAACCGATTACCACCACCTCGTTGAGGGCTTTGGTGTCTTCGACCAGTTGGATGTTGATGTTGCGATGACCTTCTACTTTGACCCGTTGCGACAAATACCCGATGTACGAGTAGGTAATCGTTGAACCCGAAGTGGCCAGAATGGAGTAGTTGCCGTCAATATCGGTCACGGTGTTGGCTCCGTCTTTGACCGAGATGTTTACCCCGATAAGGGGTACACCGCTTTCGTCGGTAACCTGTCCGGATATTCTGATAAACGGATCTGCTTTCTTGGTAATTTTTTTCGTTAACACAATGTGGTTCTCTTTTACTTCATAGCCGATATTCTGGCCTTGAAGTATCTGCGCGAGGGCATCCCCGAGCGAAGCCTCTTTCAGCACAATGTTTACTCGGCGGTTCAGATCCACGTCGTTCACATTGAAAAAGAACGATTTCCCGGTTTGCTCCTTGACGGCTTCGATAGCCTCCTTTACCGTGACGTTTTTCAGGTTCAGCGTGATGTTCTGGGCCTGTACAATCGCGATATTACAGAGTAGCAGAAAAGCCAATAGCAGGTGTCTGTAATGCTTGATCATTGATAGGGTTGATTTAAAGGTTAGTATTTAAGTTTTGGCTATAAGCATGAATGGACGTTATAAAAATTTTGTGTGTTCATCATAAGAGACAACCCACAGAGCCTATCGGGTAGTCTGTGGGTAAAACTTTTTTTTATCTTTTTTTGAACTATGTAAAATAAGCGCGTGTGAAGAGGTAGTGTATGGTGGTATCGCTACGGGACTACGGGATACCACTCGATACCCTTGTGGGCCCAGCGGGGATACAGCAGACGGTCGAGTGCAGAGATGAAGCGGCCGAAGTCTTTCTGGTCGGCCCGGCTCCACCCCGATTCGGCATAGGCGGCGATGCGGGGGAATACCTGTCGTTGCATATCTTCGATGCGAGGTATCCATTCGCTCCACATCTGGCAACCGCTGCCCAGCAGCAGGGGGCGATACTGGCTGTCGATGCCTTGAGGGAATGGCGAGAAGGCATAGGCTTTCTCGAGAGGGAGCTTGGTATAGTTGTAGTCGAGATAGGTATCGCGGTGCGATGAGTTGATAACCCGGTGCCCCTGTTTCAAGGCTTCGGCAATGAGTGCGGGGTCGCCTTTCCAGAACTGCACGACGGCGTGAGGGTCGAGTGTGTGCGAACTCTCGATGTCGGCTTCGGCCCACTCGTGAATGTTTTTGCCCATGATGTCGTTCCACCCGACCAGGGTGCGGCCGTTGTCATGGATGAATCGGGCCATCTGGTTGGTGAACCACATTTGTACCTCGCTGTAATTGGCCAGGTGTTTCTCTTCCATCAGGCGGGCTATGTCGCGGTTGCTCTCCCAGGCTTCGGGGTGCACTTCGTCGCCACCGATGTGTATGTAGCGGCCGGGGAACAGGTCGAACACTTCGTAAAGTACGTTGTGGATAAACTCCATGACCTGCGGGTCGGCTACGTTGAATACTCCCCAGAAGGGGTTGAAATAGGCCGGAATCGAAGGTATGGTATCGAGAGCGCCCAGTTCGGGATAGGCCGTGATGGCGGCCGCGGTATGCCCCGGCATCTCAATCTCGGGGACGATGCGGATGTGTCGCTCGGCGGCAAAGGCAACAATTTCGCGTATGTCGTCGTGGGTGTAGTAGCCACCGTGTACGTTCACATCGTAGTCGGGGCTGTTCCACCCGCCTATCTGGCTGCTGTCGCGATAGGCTCCGATTTGGGTCAGCCGGGGGTATTTCTCGATTTCGATGCGCCATCCCTGGTCGTCGGTGAGGTGCCAGTGGAAGGTGTTCATCTTGAGGTAGGCCATCTCTTCGAGCAGTTGCTTGACGACGGCTTTTCCCTTGAAGTGGCGAGCCTCGTCGAGCATGAAGTCGCGCCACGGATACTCGGGCTTGTCGATGATTTGCAGGCAGGGTATGTGCAGGCGGTCCTGTACGGCGAGTTGCCGCAGGGTCTGTATGCCGTAAAAGATACCGGCATCGTGTGCCCCCTCGATGAGAATCGTGTCGGGCGAGACGGTGAGCCGATAGCCTTCGTCGCTCAGCAGGGAGTCCAGACTCTCGGTCCGAGCCAATACGATGTGATTGTTGCCCGTGCGCTCATGCAGGGCTATGTGTATATCTTCTTCGAGATATTGCTCCAGCAGTTTCACGTTGGTGGCGCTGCAACGTGCCACGATGCCGGTACGAGGGGTGAGTGCAAAAGTTCCCTCACGTAGCTCGACCGACTGGGGTTGCGGGACGAGTAGCGGTTGTGCGGCAAGGGCTATGGCCGAGACGATGCCGGCCAGGAAGAGAATAAGTTTTCGGGTCATGGAATTGTGGCTATTTGAGGTAAATCCATTGGCAGCCAGAGACGGTTTTATGCACGCGTTCCCGGCCTGTCTGTCGGATGTCGATTGTTAGTTTTCGGGGAGTATTGATGTGAATTTTCGAAACAATGGCTTCGGCTGGTACAATGCTGAGGGTCCCCTTTTTCAGTTCGGCCCGGCAGTTGTAGGCCAGCAGTGAACCGTCGTCGCGCACCAGTACATAGGCCGAGGTGAGGGCGCACTCTTCCATTGCCTTGAAAATCTCCTGTACCGTATTGTCTCCGGCACCGCCGCGCTCTTGGAATACACAGAAGGTGTCTTCGTCGTCGGGCCGCAGCCAGGGACTTATCATGTCGAGGTACTGTTCGCCTACAATCGAGTCGGTCACTATGCCGTGATGTTTTTTCTCCGGATCCTCTACATAGAGCTGTGCCTCGACGTAGGGGTCGGGAATGAAGGCCCAGCGCAGGGTACCGTCGGCTTTCATGATTTGTGCGCAGGTACCGAGCGTGTCCATGAAGTCTTTGAGGTAGAACTCCTCGCCGGTGAGCAGATAGAGGTAGTACGAGGCATAGATTTTCCAGGCCGTCCAGCCGTGAGGCGAGTTCATTACCTGGTTGGGAACGAAGTAGACATCGAGAGCCTCCCAGTAGCGCAGGGTTGCACCCCTCATGCGGCAGTCGGGTATGAGCAGCTGTTCGAGGCAGCGGTGCTTCTCCATCAGGTAGCGGGCGGCATCGCGGTAGGCGTTGCGTCGGGCCGTATCGGTGGTCTGCAATCCATACATGCCCAGTTGCAGGGCACTGCACGAAATCATGCCGTCCTCGAAGGTCATGTCGCCCTCGGTCTCGATATTGTCGCGACGGGAGCAAAGGTCGTCGATAGCCCGTTGTGCCGACTCTGAATGTCGGGTATATCGCTCGTTCCACAGCGGTTCGTCGGCCAGTTTTTGTTCGGCATTGGCCAACTCGAGCATCGACTTGGCCGTATAGATAACGGCTGTGTAGTGGGTGCCTTGTGAGCGGTAGGCCCCGTCGGGACCCTGTATCCGGTCGGAGCAGAGGTAATCGGCTATGTGAGCCGCTTTTTCCAGATAGGGGCGGGAACCTGTGGCCTCCCACAGATCG
>OJNR01000178.1_pt1 | contig 49011 bp, 60 predicted proteins | sample 1597901 | NCBI WGS metagenome assembly OJNR01 (sample SAMN01915223, study PRJEB22387) | human gut metagenome | isolation source: stool | host: Homo sapiens | place: USA | reverse complement strand
CTCCGATTGTCAAGGAAGCCATCATCAACAATTCCGATGTGAAAGTCTTGCTTGACCAGTCGAAGTTCAAGGATAGGTACAACGACATCGCCGCCATCCTTGGCCTGACCCCGATACAGAAGCAGCAGATATTCACCGTCAACGCGCTCAACAACAAGGAAGGGCGCAGCTACTTCAAGGAAGTGTGGATATGCCGGGGGCAACAGTCGGATGTCTATGGTGTCGAGGAAGCCCCGGAATGTTACTGGGCATACACCACGGAGCGCAACGAGAAGGAAGCCCTGAAGATATACCTCGCCCATTACGGGGATTTGCAGGAAGCGATAACCCATATCGAGGCAGACCGCCAACAAGACGGCGGGCCGCTTTATCTGGAGTTCGCAAGGAAAGTCAACCAGAAACAAAAAGTGATGTCATTATGGTAAAGTTACGGTACACACTCATCTTGGTATTTGTAATTACCGCTTCAACCCAAGCCTTTGCCGGCTGGAGAGTGGTAATCGACAAGAACTGTCTGAAAATAGTGGCAAGCAACACCGCTTCCCAAAAGCTGATAGAAGACAAGCATAACCAACGGCTGGATTCCATCGCTTCCAAAAAGAAGAAGGTGGAGCTGTATTCGGTGAGCATGGCCACCATCAAGGAACTCTACAAACTCTCTATGGAAAACGTGTCGGGCTTCGGTGCGGAAAGCCGCTATTACAAGGAAATCGGACTGTGCGCTTTCGATATAGTCCGCAACGTGCCGGAACTGGTCAAGACCGTGAGCAAGGCGAAGTTCTCCAACAAGCTGCTGTGCCTGAACGAGCTGGGCAATCTGGTCGCGGAAACGCAGCAGTTGGTGGGCAACTTCGTGAATATTGTCAACAACGGCAAGGTTTCCAATCCCTTGAAAGGGGAAGCGACCGCAGAGAAGAAGAATGACGGCTACAACCTGCTTGACCGCTATGAACGGATGTCGCTGGTCAACGGTATCTATACCAACCTGATGGAGATACGCTACAAGGTGGAAGGTATGCTCCTGATGGCGCGTTATGCCACGATGAACGACCTGTTCTTTGCGATAGACCCGGAGGGCTGGGCCAACATCATGATGATGCGCAACAGCGTGGACGGTCTGGTAATGGATTGGAACAGATTAGTGGCTACAAACAACTGATTAAGGAGGCAGGTTATGAAACAGAGAAGATTATACATCCTTAGTCTGGCGTTGCTTTTCTTGCTTCCGGCAAAGTCCTTCGCTTATGTCATTCCGAAAGACCTTCCCACCATAGAAGCCTTGATTGCCCTGCACAAAGCCATCAAGAAAGATGAAGACAAGGCGTTGCAACGGGTGGCGACCAGCTTCGGGGAGCAATCGCTGATAACCAAGGGAGCGGACAAGTTCAATGACGTGCGCACCACCTTGGACACCCGGTTGAGCAATGCAAATTCCTACCTCGTATTAGCCGGTGCCATTTCATCGACGGCCAACTCCTTGTACCAACTTGTAAGGGACTACAAGAACTTTACGACCCATACCTTCAAGTATGTGTCCGACAAACCTTTTGTCGCCTGGTACTATGCCGATGCCAACGTAGCCATCGCCCGTGAGATCAAGCATTGCTACAAGCTCTATGCAACGGTGGCCGCTTCCGGCATCAACCTGATGAAAGCCTCGATGGACGAGAAACTGAATCTGGTGCTGACACTGAAAACCACCATCGACCGGGCGCGCGGCATCATAGACAATGCGAACCTCTACTGCTATCTGGTCACCGACTGCGGATGGAAACCCGATTACATCTGGGAGATACTGAACTCCACCGTCAAGGAAGAGATAGCCGACCGAATCATCAACCAATGGAACAAAGGATATGCGATTTAAGAACAAGATTATCAAGATAATTTGTGCAATCATCCTCAGTTTTCCTTTAACGGGGAACGCACAGAAAGTAGTCCGTGATGGCGAGAAGAAGAAACAGTGGCAGTCAATGGAAAACGGCCCTTGGGACTTCGCCCCGGACTGGTACTATTTTTTCCTGCACAAAAGATATTCAGGAGCGGAAATGTACTGGAAGTGGGCGGGCTTCAACTCCGGTTTCCGGGTACGCTTCAAAGAACCCAAGTCCAACATCAGGCGCATCATGCCGGTTCGTGTGACTTCCGAAGAGACCCAACGGCAGAAGGTCGAAAAGGTGGAAAAGGAACGCAAGTACGTGGAAGAACTCTACAAGGAAGAGCTGCTACGGGAGGCGGACAGAGCCGTGGACCTGATGTACGGTGCCTATAAGGACGAGTTCAACCGTATGCAGGAATGTATTACGGACGGTCTGCTATACTCGATGCGGAAAAGCGGCGGCAAACTCAAATACCAAGTGGACGAGCTGAGCCGGCAGAACGAGTTCCTTTGTGCGGACATAGCCTATATCCACAAGACCGGAGTCGGCTATGGACTGGAGAACGCCAAACGGCAGAAGGCTTACGAGGAAGCCAAGGAGAAGATGAACGAACTGGTAAACCGGACTGCCCATCTGTGTGCGGTGGCGGCTACCCATTATTAAGCAAGAACATAAAAAACGAAGAATATGAATTTACTATTAGTTCCCCTGACCATCGGTCTGCCGGTGATAGACGAAAGTCTGGACAAGCTGCTGGTCGCCATGGAAACCTTCCCGAATGTGGCGGTACTGGGCGATGCGGTCGGACTGGCACGTGTCATCGGACTGTGCCTTGCCCTCTGTGTCGGCTCATACGAGTGCTGGATGATGATGCTCGGACGGCGGGGCATGGACGTGATGAAACTGCTCCGCATCATCGGCATCTCCATGTGCATCTCCTCGTCCTCGTGGATTTGTTCCGCCCTGCAGGTACCCGGCAAGGGGCTGGAATCCGCCACCAAAGCGATGGCACACGCCAAGAACAAGGAAGTCGCGGCTTTCGAGTTGAAAGTGGCGCAGAAACAGAGCGAATACCTCGACCGATTGAGGGCTGTTCAGGATTCCATCTCGACGGCCAAACAGATAGCGGAGATTGGCGAGGATGCCAACTGGTGGGACAAGCTCATCTACAACGTGGAGAACTTGGGCAACACCATCAACAACTATGCGCAACGGGCGGCGGTGGCCACGGAAACCAAAATCAGCGAATGGATCAACGATGTCATCCGCTTTGTCGGCGAACTGGTGTTCCAGATGTCCTACTACGGCATCCTTGTGGCACAGCGGATATTCATGGCCATCATGATGATATTCTGCCCCATCATGTTCGCCCTCTCGTTGGCACCACCTTGGAACTCGGCTTGGAGCCAGTGGATGTCGAAATACCTCTCCCTCTCGTTATGGGGTTTCGTAACCTATATGTGCATGTACTACGTTGACTTCATCCTGCTGTACAATCTCCAACAGGACATGGTGGCCTACAACCACCTGCTTCACGGCTCTGTCAATTCGTGGGAACAGATTGGCGCACTGGGATTACAAGGTATCGGCTCCAACTGCATGTACGCGATGGGTATGCTCGTGGGGGCTTACATCATCCGCTTTGTCCCCGAAGTGGCCTCATGGCTGATACCGGGCGGTGTCAGTTCAGGCGCGGGTTCCGTGGCTGGCGCAACGGCTATGGGCATGACGACAGCAGCGGGTGCGGCAGCCGGAAGCATAGCCGGTTCTGCGGTCGGCGGCATAGCCGGCGGCAAGAAGAAATAACATTAACACACGGAAGAATATGCTTATAGAATCATTAGCACAGAAAACCAAACTTGCCATGATGACGGTACTGGCAAGCATAGCAGGCAGTGTCATCATCTGCGGCTTCACCGTCTGGTGTTGCGTGTCGCTGGTCAATAAGGAGCGGCAACAAATCTATGTATTGGACGGCGACATTCCGTTTCTTGCGGAACGGGCACAGTTGGAAGCGAACTTCACGATGGAGGCGAAAGCGCATATCCAACTCTTCCACCAGTACTTTTTCAACCTGCCACCCGACAACGACTATATCAAGTGGACGGTCGGCAAGGCGATGTATATGGCGGACGGTACGGCCCTGAAACAGAAACAGGCGATGGACGAGAACGGTTTCTACACCGACATCATATCTTCGTCAGCAGTTTGTACCATCATATGCGATTCCATCCAGTTTGACGAACACGAGCGGAAGTTTACCTACTATGGCACACAGTTCATCAAACGCCGTACCCGTGATTTGAAACGGACGATGGTGACAACCGGCTATATCGAGAACGTGCCGAGGACGAGGAACAATCCGCACGGGCTGATGATTGTAAACTGGAGAACATTGGAAAACAAGGATTTGGATTACTAAAATGGCATAAGTATGAAATCATTTAAGAAAACGATACAAGACGGTAAGCAGAAGACTTGGAACTTCTTCCAGTCCCGATTGCAACCGAAACTAAACGGAATCGGTAAAAGATACCGCTTGGCAGCAAGAATCCGAATGGCCAATGCTTGGGCGATGAAACATCCCAAACGCACCTTTATTTATGTGGTAGGCGCATTGTTGTTCTTCTTGATTGGTGATATATTTTGGAACGGTAGCCGGGCAGACAAGGCCCAAGAACCGAATGTAGCCATCATTGGCAATATCGAACCGGTATTCCAAGGTTTCCACACCATCCAGTCCAACAAGGACATTCACCGGCAGACCCTTATGGAACTGGCAGGTCAAGGGCAGACCATCCGTCAGGAACTGGACTCGTTGATAGCCAAGCCCCATAAGTCCCATGCGGATTCCATCCATATCATCCGGCAATACAAGCAGTTGGAGAATATTGTCAAATCACTAAAAAACAATGATAAACCATGATTAAAATCAATTTCAAACAACCCAAGTACATCTTTCCGCTGGTGGTATTCGTGCCGCTATGCGCTTTGGTGTACTTCGTGATGCAGACCTTTGGAGGAGGTGGTGAAACGGAGCAGGCGGTAGCCACCGACCGCATCAACATGGAACTGCCCCAAGCCAATGCCGAAGAAGCCGGTGATAAACTCTATGAAATGTCACGCCGCTTCGATGACGAGGATGCCTTTACCGCAGTCGGTGGCATTGGCGAAGAGAAAAAGGAGGACAGTAATTTGGAACACGGTTACAGCGAAGAAGAACTGAACCGTCTGGATGCCGCCGAAGCGGAGCGCATCCGTCAGCAAAAAGAACTGGAAGAACTGGAACGTTCCTTGGCAGAATCCCGAAAGCATATCAATTCATACGCATACGACAATCCACCTTCAGGAGATAACAGAAGTAACGGCTACTCCTCACAGGAGGAGTTCGCCAACGACCTTGAAGAGATACAAAGGCGAAGCTATGAGCGTCAGAAAGCCATCAAGAGCGGATTGGGATATGGTAGTTCCGAGGAGGAAGAAGCACTTCGCAAGCAACGGACGGATTCCATTGCCAAGGTTCGGGCAGAGGAAAAAGAACGCAACCGTCCTAATCTGGTCATCAAGTCGAAGGACACCAATGCCGACAAGTTCCATACCGTATCGGCTTCGGATGAAACGGTGGATGCCCGGCTGATACGGGCAATGATAGACCAGACGACCAAAGCCCGTGAAGGCACAAGGCTTCGTTTCAAGCTCTTGGATAATGTGACGGTCAGCGGTACGAAGCTGAAGAAGGGCACATACCTCTATGGTACGGTCAGCGGTTTCGGCCAGCAGCGTGTTCGTGCCACGATTACCAGCATCCTTGTCGGCGACAAGTTCATCAAAGTCAAGTTGTCGGTGTTCGACAATGACGGCATGGAGGGCTTCTATGTCCCCGAATCCGCTTTCCGTGATTTCGTGAAGGATGCCGGATCGAGTACGGTACAGCAGAACATCAACTTTGAATCGGAAGACGGTTACGGTTCGGGCATATCGGGAGAGGCAATCGCTCTGCAAGCGTTGCAGAATATGTACAACTCCGCTACATCGGCTATCTCTTCCAATATCCGCAAGAACAAGGCGAAAATCAAGTACAACACCATCGTTTACCTAATAAACTCGGATGAAGCGAGATAGAAAAGTAATATTATCAATAACATAAATAGCACTTTATATGAAATTCAAGATTCTTTCAGCCGTATGCTGTATGCTCGGCTTTATCAGTTCGGCTTTTGCCAACGAGAAAATCTATGTGAACCGGGAGGTGACAACCCACATCGTGATGCCGGAGAACATCAAACTGGTGGATATTTCCACCACGAAGATAATCGGCAACCAGTGTGCCGACAACATCGTCCGTATCAAACCGTACCAAGAAAACGATTCCATTCCAGATACAGAATATAAGGAAGCGGAGTTGTTGGGAACACTGACCTTGATCGGTGAACGCCACATCGCCCAGTATGACATTCTTTATACCACTTCTCCGAACATGGCTGCATCCATCTACCAAGTGGCATACAGCGATACGAAATCCTACATCAACCCGGAAGTGTCCATGCCCATGTCTGAAATGGCCCGTTACGCTTGGGCGGTCTATGGCAGCAAGCGCAAGTTCAATCAGGTCGTGTCAAAGGTACACGGCATGAAAGCCGTTGTCAACAACATCTATTCCATCGGGGACTTCTTCTTTATCGACTACTCGTTGCAGAACAAGACGAAGATAGCCTATGACATCGAGGAAATCCGGGTGAAACTGACCGACAAGAAAGAAACCAAGGCCACCAATTCGCAGACCATAGAACTGACCCCTGTGTTCTCGCTGAACCACGCCAAGAAGTTCAAGAAGGATTATCGCAACGTGCTGGTACTGCCCAAGCTGACTTTCCCGGATGAGAAGGTGCTTCGGCTGGAAATCTCAGAGAACCAAATCAGCGGTCGTGCCATCACACTCACGATTGAATATGAGGATATTCTTCATGCCGATGGCTTTGATTCCGACATCTTGAAAAAGACATCCTATTATCCGTATTACTACATATCCTATTAAGCCATGAAGAGAGTATTATTCCTATTGCTGTGTGCTGTTTTTACATTCAATGTATCGGCACAAGACAAGAAGCTGACGGTTAATGCCGGTTTTCTGTTTCCCAACACGCTGAACGCAACCATCGGTTACGAACATCCGCTATCCTACGGCAATGCCGTGGAACTGTACGGAGAAGTGGGCAACCATTGGCAACAACTGACAAGTTCCCGTTTTTGGAAAGGCTACTACTGGGATGCCGGATTGGTGTACAAGCACCGTCTGGCCAGGTACAAGAACGGGATGCTTCGCTTCCGCTTCGGCCCGCAGTTCGGGGCGGACAAACGCAAGTTCTTCTTGGGACTGGAGGCAGGGTTTGAGTATAGCTATGTCTTTCAGAACGGCTGGGAGTTTGCGCTAACCCAAAAGAATAACGTGAACTTCATTCACGGGGACACCTTCCGAAACGGACTATTATTGGGCGTAAAAATCCCGTTTTAATCTTTAATTCAATCGGATATGGCATTTGAGGAAACAAGAGAACAGCAGCAGATGTACAACTATTTCCGAAGCTGCATCTACATCTTTCTCATCATTGAGATAGTGATGAACCTGCCTATGACGGCAGACAACCGTATCACGCAATTCATACTGGACTTGTTGGGACGCTTCGCGGTGTTCAACTCCGTTTCCGGTTGCAAGGTCGTGGAACTGGTCTGCATCTGTGTGGTCTGCATCGGCACAAAGGCAAAGAAAGCGTTGAAGTTTAACGTGAAGACAATGGTCATTTACCCGGTGCTGATAGGATTGACCTTGGTCGGGCTGTGTTTCGTCTTTCACGGTATGGACTTCGGCATCAGTTGGATGGGATTCCCTGCCAACCGCATCCTTTATGCCGTTTGTTCGGTGGTGGGTACGATGTTGGTGCATCAAGGGCTGGACGGCATCGCCAAGTATTACAACTACAAGGTGGGTGATGACCGTTTCAACTTCGAGAACGAATCGTTCCAACAATCGGAAGCGTTGGCTGGCAACGACTATTCGGTAAACATCCCGATGATTTATTACTGGAAGCGGAAGATGCACAAGGGCTGGATCAATATCATCAACCCTTTCCGGGGCACAATCGTATTGGGTACACCCGGTTCAGGTAAGTCTTTCGGCATCATCGATCCCTTTATCCGTCAGCACTCGGCCAAGGGGTTCGCCCTTATGGTGTACGATTTTAAGTTTCCAACACTTGCCAAGACACTGTTTTATCAGTATTGTAAGAATAGGAAGGCAGGTAAACTGCCTGAATATTGCGGATTTAGGATAGTAAACTTTACCGATGTGGAATACTCCAACCGCATCAATCCAATCCAACGAAAATACATCCCCGACTTGGCAGCGGCTTCGGAAACGGCGGCAACGCTGTTGGCTTCTCTGAACAAAGGAGGCGGTGAGAAGAAGGGCGGTTCGGAAGCGTTCTTCACCAACTCGGCGGAGAACTTCTTGGCGGCCATCATCTATTTCTTCGTCAACTTCCATCCGGTAGGCTTCAAGAACGGAAAGAAGCTGAAACGGTTTATCTTACACAAGGGAAACAGATTGGAGATTGTCATTCGGAACTGGGATGATTTCAACGCCATAGACAAGGACGGCAACGTGGTGCTGGACTTCATCGACGAGAAAGGGAACGATGTATCTACGGACGAGGACAGGATGTTTGTGGACTTGAACGGCTTCCGCTACAAAGACCACACGAGTAAACTGATAACCATTGACCGCTGCTGGTATGAGGACGAGGACGGCAACGAGGTGGAGCCGGACACCATCACAGGCGAGTTTTCGGATATGCCACACGTGTTGTCGTTCTTGGGCAGACCCTACGACCAAGTCTTCAATATTCTGATGCAGGACGATAAGATAGCTTCCCTGATGGCTCCCTTCAAGAGTGCCTACGAGAACAAGGCGAATGACCAGTTGGAAGGTATGGTGGGTACGCTCCGTGTCAATGCCGCCCGGCTGGTTTCTCCCGAAGCCTATTGGGTGTTCACCGGGGACGATTTTGACTTGAAGATTTCGGACAGGAACAACCCCAGTTATCTGGTTATCGCCAACGACCCGGAGAAGGAACAGGTCATCGGCTCATTGAACGCTTTGGTATTGAACCGCCTGATTACAAGGGTGAACTCCAAAGGTAACATTCCGGTAAGCATTATCGTGGATGAGCTTCCGACCTTGTACTTCCACAAGATAGACCGGCTGATTGGTACGGCACGTTCTAACAAAGTAGCCGTGACATTGGGCTTTCAGGAACTTCCCCAGTTGGAGGCGGACTATGGCAAGGTGGGTATGCAGAAGATTATCACTACCTGCGGTAATATCTTCATGGGCGCAGCCCGTAACAAGGAAACGCTGGAGTGGGCACAGAACGATGTGTTCGGCAAGGCGAAACAGACCTCTCGCTCCATTTCCATCAACGACCAGAAGGTATCTACCACCATATCGGAGAAGATGGACTACCTCGTTCCGGCGGCGAAGATTGCGGACATGGCGACAGGCTGGCTGGCAGGTCAGGCGGCCCGTGACTTCACGGCTACGGACGATAAGATGCTTGACCGTTTCGACATCGAGCAGTCCGAGGAGTTCAAGACCACGAAGTACTTCTGCAAGACGCACTTCGACATGAAGAAGATTAAGGAAGAGGAAGAGCATTATGTGCCGCTCCCCAAAATCTATGAGTTCAAGAATGACCGGGAAAAGGAAGTCCTGCTCAACCGTAATTTCAAACGAGTCAATCAAGAGGTGGAGAATATGGTGAAGGAATTGCTGGGAATGAGCTGATTGCCTATGAGTATGTCAATTACATCACCCAAACTGAGCGGTAGCGCATTGAAGGTCATCGCCATTTTCTCAATGGTGATTGACCATTGCGCTTATTACTTGATGGACGGGAATACGGTACACTACGAGGTGATGCGCTGCGTGGGGCGCATCGCCTTCCCGGTATTCGCTTTCTTGGTAGCGGAGGGTTTTGCCCATACCCGAAATCGGAAGAAATACTTTGGGCAACTGCTGGGCTTTGCCATTGTCAGTGAAATTCCGTGGTATCTGCTGAATGGTGCAGATGGTACGCACAATGTAATGTTTACATTGGCTTTGGGAGTGGTAGCGTTAGCGGTATTCGAGAAACTGAAAAAAGACAGTACGCTTTGTATCTGTACCATCCTTTTTATCGCTTGGTTCGCCACTTGGTCAGGTGTCGATTATGAGTGGCGGGGTATTTCTGTCATCGTCATTTTCTATTTGTTGGGAACAAGTACGACTCCTTTTCCCTTTGGTAGAATGGCTCAGTTACTTTGTGTCTTTCCCTTAATGATGCGCTATGGGATAATAGGTGCCATGCTTGCCTGTATGGTTATCTTCTTGTACGATGGCACAAGAGGATTTATACAAGGAAGCATAGCCAAGTATGGTTTTTATGCGTTCTATCCGGTGCACCTATTGGTAATTTGTGCTTATCAATTGTTATGATATACTAACAATACCTCTCATTGACAAGACAACGAATAGCAATTTCCTCAGGAATCCAGTTCTCTCCTCCTTGGTCATACATCAGATTCAAAAGAGCAATGTCATCATTAGGATAAGTCAGATTGCTCTCTTCAAGATAAATAACCTCCACACTCAAATCTTCATGGTTGATTCGTAAGTACGTATCTTCTATATAATTATCTTCGGTTATGCGTTTCTGAACGGCAGCCTGAATATTTTCAACCAGTTGTTCCGCCTGCTTATCATCAAGTTTGTATATTGGTTTCATTCTAATATATTGTTTATTACAAAATTTTCAACAACCTCTATCCCCAAAGTATTCATAATTTCTCGGTTGCTTGGGCTTAGAGAACCTTCCAGAACTAATATAGCTTTGGCATCGGGCATTTCTCCGTGTATGGCAGATTCAGCATCGAGAATTGCCTTGTATTTAACACATTGGAAAAGACCACGCATTATATCCGAATCAGGAGATGACTTTGGTTTTACCTCGACAGCAATCTTTGAGGAAGGAAACCAAACATCAAGGCGATCTGCCGAAAGTAAGATATATTCATTCGTGCCAATCTCTTTAGCACCGACATTTTGGGGATTATTTGCGATATATTCCTTTAACGCCTTGTGGTCGGCACCTTCACCTCCATATCCATGTACTTTGCCAGATCGAATAGCGGTTTCATTTTCGACAGATACAACTGGTTTCAATCCTAACCGAAACAAAACCCAATCCCAATTCTTGTAATTGATGGCTTCTGAATTTAATTGCCGTACATATTTTTCTCTTTCATCAGCCGACATTTCTTTGTATCTATTTTTCACAAAATCAAAGCCTTCAGACGGCAGTCCAGTTTGGGCATTGCATACAAGACAATTGGGAGTTGGAATATAGACACTAGTTGCTTCCGAAAGGCGTTCAAGTATTGTGTTGAGACATCCGAGTTGATGTCCAATACTTGTATTCTTACCATCTATATACCCAAGTTGCTTGTTTAAATCACTATAGGTTTTATTAGTGCATCCTTTTTTTGCCCAACCTATAAGAATAGGTAATATCTGTCTTACCAATTCATTAGATTTACCAGATTGAGGGCATACCTCATCTATTAAGTAAGTATAGTCGGCAGAATGGAATTGTTCTGTAATGTAATTCAATAGTGCGCTCTTGCTTCTAATGGGAACTTCCATACTTTTCAGTCCGAATTTCTCTAATTGTGGACGATACAAAGCTGTACCATGATATTCTGCCACATAATCTAATGTACAAGTTCTGTCCTTTGGAGCAACTTCATACCAATAAGCACCATCTTTTCTTGGAACATTAACTTCACTTACGACAGTTTTGAAACGAACATATTTTTCATCGGAGACATAGACATATACTATATCCCCGACTTGGAATTTATATTTATTGACCCAACTTATTAACCCCAGTTCTTTCAGGCTTTTTGTGTGGTCACATTTCTTTTCATTAGCGTATACCAACCAGTATTGTCCTGCCATAAATCATTTTCCTTTAGTGTCTAAATTTGCAATAATTAATCCTGTATGCAAAATTACTAAATTTATTGCTAATTAGGTAAAATATAGGCTATTGTCTTACCCTTATACTCATAATTTCCGAAGCACCCTGATAACCGCCCTCACATATCCCGGATCTTCCGCATAGCCGATGTCCCTTAGCCAAAGCAGGTAGTTACCACCTTTGTATTTGTACTGTACTTTTGTAAGGTAGGCACGGACGCTTTCCGTCCAGTGGTCAAACTCATAGTACTTCCCTGTACGGGGATTGGTTAACCCAAAGAGGTTGTGCCGTTCCCGGCATAATGAAGAACGGAACCAACCTGTTTCCAAGATGGCTTGCGCCAATACCACTTTCGGATATAGGATGCCGTTCCGTTTGATTTCCGCATAGAGATTGGGTATCGTCAGTTCGGGAAGGCTATCTGGAGTACAGTCCTTTTTTGTTGATTTTATGAACGTGCTATCGTTACATTTTTGGACACCGGGGCTATTGTAGCGTTGATTTTTCGATTTTACCTCAATCGTGTCGTTGGTTACGACTTTGATTGAATCATGTTCTGCCAACTGCTTATTATCAGCAACTAAAGCTGATTTACCCTTGGGAATCGGAGTAACTTCCGACTCTTTGGTAATCGTATAGAACTGAGCCGATGCCGTTACAGGCAAAATCAGTACAAGCAATGTGCTTAATATCTTGTTGCGCATTTCGTAGGATGGTTTCTATGACAGATACTTTTGTGTCGTACAAGCGGTTACGACCGCAAAATTAACAGTCCAAATATCGTGATATGGAATTACACAACAGAAAACCAACCGAATTACTGCCCTACGAAAAGCTGGCGGTATTGGGTATCGACCGGGAGAAAGCCGACAATTTACCTTTGGAGGTGAAGGAGAAGCTGGTTTCCGGCGAAGTGACCCCCATCGTGCAAGTATCGATCAGTGCCCGAAATGGTAACCTGATCTCATTGCCTCTCAAACTACAGATGACGGCAGCTCCCAACGGAGAGCCTGCGCTCATTGCCTATCCGGTCAGAGCCGCCCTTGAACGGGAACGCAACCCGGTTCTTCGCCTGACGGAGCAGGAAGCCGACCGGCTGGTAAAGGGCGAAGTGTTGCAGAAATCCGTGGAAGTGAACGGAGAAAAGACCCGGCAGTACCTGCAACTTGACCCCGAAACCCAGTCTGTCATCCATCGCAGAGTGACCGACCTCAAACTGGAGCAACAGCTTCGGGAAATGGAAAAGGTCAACGACATTGAGCTGGGTACACAGCAGAAGCAACAGGTTCGTGAAGGCAAACCGGTGGAGTTGAATGTCGGGGGCGAGAAAGTGTCTGTCGGCATCGACCTCAAAGAGCCGCAGGGTTTCAAAGTCATCAAGGGAGACATGAAAGAGTGGGAACACCAACAGAAACTCCGCTATGACGAACAGCATCCCGAATACCTCGGCTATGTGATGACGGACAAGAACCGTTGGGAACACCAACAAGTGATAGACAAGCAATCACGGGAACGGGCATTGAACCTTCATCCATCAAACAAGGAATCACGTAACACAGGTCTTAAACTATAATCTTATGGCAAAGCAAACCAATAAAGAGAAAGACATCGGACTCTTGAAGCAGTTCGATGAAATGAAGCGGAAACATCCTGATGCCATGTTACTGTTCAGGAGCGGAGATTTCTATGAACTCTACAAGCAGGATGCGGTGAAAGCCTCCGTGATACTTGCCATCGACATGGCGGACAGGCTCATTCCCGGAGAAAAGGAAAAGGTGCAGACGGTACGTTTCCCACGCCCGGAACTTGACACCCTGTTACCCAAACTGATCCGGTCAGGAGCAAGGGTCGCCATCTGCGAGCAATCGGCGAACCAAAAAATCGAAAAGAAAGAACAACCCATTTCAAAAGACAGAGATATGGCAAAGAAGAAAGAGAAGGTCGTGCAGGAAGAACCTGTCAAGGCGGTGAAGAACGCCACCGAAGACAAACCTGCCAGGAAAAAGAAAACGGGAACAAAGACGGAAGCCCAAGCTGAAGCCAAGGATGAACAGAAATCCGAAGCCAAGCAGGAGCGCAAGCCCCGCGAGCCGCAGATGGTGACGGCCAACGGTGAGAAAGTGACCCACGGCCACGCCTACCAGAGCAAGGAGAAGCCGGAGGACTGGTACTTCACCGCCAAGATGGACGGCAAGCAGTTGAAGCCGCAGAAGATGGATGCAGCCGACCTTGCCGCCTATCAGAACAAGGAGATGACCGTGCCGCAGTTGATGGAACGCTATTATCCGACCAAGCTCCAGCCCAAGGTATCGGAAGAGTCTTTCAAGATGCCCCAGTCGATGGTGGGCCCGGAAGGGAACATCACCGTGGAGAAATTCAACGTCTATAAGGAGAAGGACGAACAACGTCCTGATTACGGCAAATACAAGTTCTACGCACAAATCGGCGATGCCAAGATGTCGGCAGTCGCCTCCCGTCAGGACTTGAACGCCTATTTCGACCGGGTGATAACCCCCGAAAAGTTGGTGGAGAAGAACTTCGGTGAGAAGTTGCACCTGAAATCGGCCTACGAGAAATACAGCCTTCCCGAAGGGGTGGATTCCAAAGGGGTACGTGTTGCCAAAGACCGTACCGACAACAAGTGGAAAGTATCTGTCGATATGGGCGACAAAGGGAAAACCTCCAGACAGGAAATCTCCTTCGATGACGGCTATTCGCTTTTCAAGACCAAGACGGCCACCCGTGAGCAGATAGCCGCCAAGTACCTGACCACGGAGATAACCGGTATGTTGGCTGCCCATACCGCTAAAATGGAGAAATCGGCATCCGTCAAAATGTAAATCAATTCATAACATCACAAGAAAAAGAAATTATGGCAACAACAAAGAATCACGAAGAACAGGTAGAACTTCTTCAGGAGGGACGCATCGGCTACCTCCAATTCGTAATGGACGGTGAAGACGCAGAGGATTTTCAGGAGTGGTGCCGTTCGCACGGTACAGATCCATCGGACGAATCCGCAGAATTTTATGTAGAACAGACGGACATCGCACGGATGGAGCGTCAGGCAATGGATGACGAGGATTATGGCATCTGGAACTAACCCGTCAGGCAACTCCGGTCAGGCAGCCATCGACCGCTTCGCCGAAATGATGATCGAGCGGATGCAGCAGATGAAGGATACCGGCTGGAAGAAAGGCTGGATAGGCGGTGCGTCCGGCTACAACGGACTGCCTCAGAACGTGGGCGGCCGGAACTACTCCGGCTCCAACTCGTTCTTTCTCCAGTTGCAGACAGCGGCCAAAGGCTACCAACTCCCTGTCTATCTGACCTTCAAGCAGGCGCATAACCTGAAAGCGCACGTCCTCAAAGGTGAGAAGGCTTTTCCCGTGGTCTATTGGGACATGATGGTCAAGGACAAGTACGGAAAACGCGTCAGTTCCGAGGAATACCGGGCGATGAGCAAGGAGGAGAAGAAGGAAATGGAAACCATCCCCTTCGTCAAGGCGTTCCCCGTCTATAACGTGGCACAGACCAACTTGGCCGAGGTGCAGCCCGAACGGATGCAGAAGCTACTTGACAAGTTCAAAGTGCCCGAACTCCGGGACACCGAAGGGATGTACGCCCATGCCTCCTTGGACCGTATGCTACAGACGCAGGGCTGGCTCTGCCCGATACAGGCGGACAAGCGTGTGGACGGGGCCTATTATTCTCCCTCCGGTGACAGCATCGTGCTTCCGATGAAAGCGCAGTTCAACATCGGCAACACGCCGGAAGAGATTTATCAAGGCGGCATGGAGTTCTATTCGACCATGCTGCATGAGATGACACACTCCACGATGACACCCGAACGGCTCAACCGGGAAATGGGCGGCAGGTTCGGCGACCCGAAGTATGCGAAGGAGGAACTGGTGGCAGAGCTGACGGCAGCGATGATCAGCCACTCGATGGGCTTCGATGCCAAAGTGACCGACAACTCCGCCGCCTATCTGGACTCTTGGATCGGGGTATTGAAGAAAGAACCCAAGTTCATCGTTTCCGTGATGGCGGACGTGAACAAGGCTTCGGACTTGATACTCGACCATGTGGACAAGCAACGGCTGGCCCTCGGCGAGCAACCGTACCTTGCCAAGAACGACCCGTTCGCACCGTCAGACCCGAACGAGGAAATCCCGTTCAAGAACGCCGCCATCGTGAAGACCCGGAACGGTGACTATGCCATCCGCGCTTCTTACGATGGTGTGGAGTTGGGACTGAAAGCCGTTTCCAAGGACACGGCACGTACCTTCTTTCAGCTTACCGATTATAAGGACAAGGAGGCGTTCCTGAACATGACCGCCCGAAAGAGCTATGAACCGGAACTGGCGATGATGCGCCGCCCGCAGATTCAACACTCCGGGGCAAGGATGGGCATGTGACGTATAACATAATATAATGAATAGGAGGAATCGGAATGACCGACTACAAAGTCAACTTCAAGGAACTGAAATCGCGTGTGGGTGTCGATGACATTGCCTATGCGTTGGGCTATCGTTTGGACCGGAAGGCAGGCGTGGGCAGATACATCGAACTTGTATTGGGTGAAGGCGGTAACAAACGTGATACCATTATCGTCAGCAACCCGAACAACAAATCCGCCCAAGCCTATTTCCGCAGGAATGGCTCCAAAGGCGATGTCGTCACGCTCATCCGTGAGAACCTGAACGCCTTTCCCGTGTCCGGCAAGGACGATTGGCAGAAAATAGCCAAGGTACTGGCCCGCTTTGCCAATATGCCCGAACCAGAATACCGGGAGGATAGCGACTATGTGAAGTCGGTTAAGTCCGATGCCGTCTTTGATAGCACACGTTATGAGGTGAAGCCGATAAATCCCGAAAGGATTCCGGCACTGTTCTCCCAGCGCGGGCTTTCCGATGAAACGGTAAAAGCACTTGCCCCGTTTATCTCATTGATTTGTGACAAGCGTAACGAGAAGTTTGACGGCTACAACATCGGTTTCCCCTATATCAATGGCATAGACGATGCAATCAAGGGTTACGAGATACGGGGACATGGCGGCTACAAGTCCAAGGCGGCAGGTACGGATTCATCTACATCCGCATGGGTAGCTGACCTGTCAAATGGAAACAACGGTATGGTCAAAAGTGTATTCTTCTGTGAGTCCGCTTTCGATGCGATGGCATTCTACCAGATGAACCGGACACAATTAGGCTCGGACGTGGCTTTGGTATCATTGGGCGGTACATTTTCTGACAAGCAGATAACAAACACGATGGTACGTTTCCCTCATGCCCGTGCCTTCGATTGCTTTGACAATGATTTGGCAGGACGCATTTACGGATTGCGCATGATGGCTCTGTTGGAGGGTGTACCGATGAAAATCAACAGGAAAGGCGATGTGATACAAATGGAAGCCAAGGAAAAGTCCTTCGAGTTGAACACGGAACGCTCCCTGTTGGCGCAGGTCAGCAAGCACCTATCCATCCGTTACAAGATGGGGCAGTGGTTGCCACCCAAGGCTTTCAAGGATTGGAACGACTGCCTGCTGAACAAGCCGATGGAAGTCATCCATTCCCCTCACAAGGATGAACGTGAACAAAACCTGACCGGGCGCAGAAAGGCCGGTCTTAAAATGTAAGGATTATGAACGGAGTGAAATGGAAACGAACGACACTGGCAGTTCTGCTGCTTGTCGGAGGATTGTCCGGCTACGCCCAACAGACCGACCCGACCCTGACGGCGGCGGTCATGGCACAGACGGCAGAGCTGAAAAGCATCCACAAGAAGCGTAAGAAAACGCAGGAGCAGATTATCGCCGCAGAAACAGCCGTGACCGTGGCCCTTGACCGGGTGCATCGTGTCGAGGACAAGATGCTGGAGTATCTGTCGAATGCGCAAGGCGCGGTACAGAACCTGCACCAAATCAAACGGGCGGGAGAACTGGTAACGGTGGAGATACCTCGGAATTGCAGCCTGCTCACAAAGTCGGTGGGCAAACATTTGAAAGGCACGGTCATCGCCTCGATGGTATCGGACGAGCTGACGGACGCGGCCACCCAGATGGCAGCTCTTTATCCCTTCATGAAGCAACTGGTGACTTCGGGCAGTTACGATGTCACCAATCAGGACGGGAACAAGGAGAAGCACAAGGTCAATCTGCTCAGTTCGGCTGAACGGTACTATATCGCCAACGAGGTGGTGACAAGGCTGGAGGCAATCAATACCGACCTTTTCATACTGGCGTGGCAGGTACGCACCCTCTCATGGAACGACCTGTGGTTTTCCCTCGACCCGGAGGGATGGGCAAACGTGATGTCGGGCAAGAATATCATCAACGGCATCGTGTCGGAATGGAACCAAGGCTATCTGTTGAAATGGTAGTAAGTAATAATTTGTAAATCAAAAGAAGAATGGAATCAGAAAAGAAATTCATAGGATGTTGCCCCTTGTGTGGCGGCAACGTGGTAAAGACTTGTAAAGGCTATCGTTGTGAACACAACATCAGTGAACAGCCGACCTGCGTACTCAACATCAACGGGATTATCGGCAACCGGAAGATGAATGACGGTGAGATTGCCGAACTGTTGGAACAACGCTGCATCCTGCTTGACGGTTTTGTAACCAAAGAGGGCAAATCGTTCCCGACCATCTTGGAACTGGCAAACGATGGAGCAATCAATATGCAGCCGGTCATCGGCAAATGCCCCCATTGCGGCGGTGACATCCGTGTGGGAAGCCGGGCGTTCAACTGCTCTAACTATGCGAATCAAGCCGCCCAATGCAACTTTGCCATCTGGCGCAACATCGGTGGCCATCAACTGACACTGGCGGAAGCGAAAGAGATCTGCGAGAAGCAAATCACTTCCTCCGAGCTGGAAATGTACCGCGAGGACGGTTCCATCTATCGCAAGCGGCTGGGGCTTTCCCCTGACAAACTTCAAATCGTGAAGATATGAGACCGGGAACATTGATAAAAGCCATCTTAATAGCCACCGTCCTGTTTTGGGGTGGCATTGCCTGCTGTTGCTTGGTCGGTTGTTCCGACAATCCGCAGAAGCGGGCGGTCGAAGTGGCAAAGACTGCATTGACGGCTTCGGTTGATAACCCGGAGTCTGTCAAGATTATAGGCATCAGCAAGGTGGATTCCGTGTTCGGCAGGGAGTATGTGACGATGAACGAGCAGATGGCCCTCTCGATGACCCTGATGAAACTCGGTCAGGAGGTGATGACGGAGGATTGCATGGGAAGCATCGACCCGGAAAACTGGGAACTTCCCGAACGGGTGAAGCAACGGATGGAGGCGATGACGGCACTCCGTGAACTGGTCAGCATGGGGATGCTTGAAAGTGGAAAATCCGATACCGGCAAGGCGAAGCCCTTCAACGGGTGGAAGGTAAAGATAGAGTTTGAGGCGAAAGCCACAGACGGCAGTCCTTACCGTTCCGAATACTGGTTCATCTTGGACAAGGAGGCAAACTGCGTGGTCAAATCCTTTGAAATTCCCCTTGCCCTGAAATGAGAAACAACAATCATTAAAACGACAATCAAATGAAAGAACTGATAGAACAACTCGAACCGAAGATGATGGCATTGCTGCAAAATGCCAAGTCGCAAATGGAAAAAGGGAACAAGGCGGCAGGGCTTCGTGCCAGACGCATATCGCTCGACATGGAACCTATGCTGAAACAGTTCCGAAAACTCTCTTTATCCGCTTCACAGACAAAAGAATAATCCGCTTTCTCTTTGGAAAGTTCTTCTTGGAATCCCGGTGCTTTTGAACGGCATCGGGATTTTTTCATTTTATCCGGCAGTCATCTTGCGTCCGGGATTTTTGATACAAAAATACGGAGCACCGGCACAACGGCAAGTGCCGCCTCGCTTGGCTGTACGGCAAACATCCGGCAGCCTTCCGCAATTTGTGCCAAATTGGGTATTCCGTCCGTTTCCCTTCATCCACACTTGCCTGATGTTCCTCGTGGTACTCCGTGAGGGAGGCATCAAAAAATTCCCCGAAAGCAAGAAGCCTAAGGCTTCAAACAAAAGGGAAATAAACGATTAGCGAGAGCAGAGAGATGCTTGCTTATCTATGCCGAGCGTGAGTTTATTGCGCAAAGCGAAATAAATTAGAAATCAGGAACAATTAAAATTATCGGAACAATGAAAGGAACAGCGCAATTCAAGGAAATCATCAAGAACTATCTTGATAATCGGGCAAAGGAGGATGAACTTTTCCGTGCCAAGTACGAAACCACGACACGCACCATTGACGATGTGGTCACTTTTATACTCAATGAGGTGCAGCAGTCGGGATGTTGCGGATTTTCAGACGAAGAAGTGTTTTCAATGGCGGTTCACGTCATTGATGAACCCAGTCTTGAAATCGGTAAACCTTTGCAGTGCGGTGTGGTAGTCAATCACCATATCGAACTGACGGAGGAAGAAAAGGCGGAGCAAAGGAAAGCTGCCCTGAAACGCTATCAGGACGAGGAACTGCGCAAGATACAGCAGCGCAACTCCAGACCCAAGGCGGTCAAACCCCAAGCGACTCAACAACCCGAACTTTCACTTTTTGACAACTTTTGAGCCATGAAGCCGAGAAACAGATTTGAGAAAGCGGTGGCAGCTTCCAATGAGAAGCTGACCGCCATCAGTGATAAAGCCGAGGAATGGGCTATCAAGAATGTGGTGAAGCATATTGCTTTCCGCACATCGGGGCATAAGTGTACCTGTGGCGATTGTGGTGAGAAGTTTGAACACAAGGGAAAAGGGAATGTAGCCATCCGTTGCCCTCATTGCGGACACAAAGTAGAAATTACCGATACGTTGAAACGCAAGTGGAAAGAAGCGAACTACTTTTCTACCCTTGAAACCATTGACGGCTTGCAGGTACAGAGGGTGTTTCTTTTGTCGGCTACCTATCGCAAAGGGAAGCCAATGACAACAGATTGTGGAGAGGTGTGCCGTATGTGGTTCAATGCACAAGGCAAGGTAGCGGTCACAGCAAGGAAAAGAACTATGGGGTATTATGTGGACAGCTTCAACTGGGCTTCATCCATTGAACTGAGAAACTTGTATGATGTACACTGGTGCATTTCAGACACCTATATTTATCCCCGTTATTCACTCATTCCCGAACTGAGACGCAACGGACTGAAAGGCAAATTGCCGGATAACTGCCATTTGTGCAGGTTGATGTCGGCTCTATTGTCCGACAATCGGATTGAGACGCTGATGAAAAGCGGAAACCGCAGGGCGGTAGCTTATTTTGTGAACCATCCACTTGACCTTGATGTGTGTTGGGCATCTTACAAAATAGCCACACGCCACCACTATGTACCAAAGGACTACGGACTGTGGTGTGATACCATTCGCTTGCTTGAAAAGTGCGGCAAGGACATTCACAGCATGAAATACATCTGTCCGAAAGACCTCAAAGCGGAACACGACCATTGGCTCCACAAGGTCAATGCAATAGAGAAACAGCGCAGGGACAAGGAGAAGCTACAAAGAGCCAAGCAACACGAAGCGGACTTCTACAAGAACAAGTCGTGTTTCTTCGGTATCGTCATCAGCGACAACGACATTGAGATTTCCGTATTGGACTCCTTGGAAGCATACAAGGCAGAGGGCGAGAAAATGAAGCATTGCGTGTTCCAATGTGAATACTATGCCAAGACGGACTCTATCATCCTGTCAGCCCACGACCTGCAAGGCAACCGCATCGAGACGGTGGAGTTCTCGCTCAGCCAAGGCAAGGTGATACAGAGCCGTGGAGTGTGCAACTCCAATACGGAGTATCACGACCGTATCATCAAATTGGTAAATGACAACGCTCATCGCTTCTTGGAGGCAAGGGCTACCGCATAAGCCGGATGGTAATCCGGCTTTCCAGTCCCACTTCGGGACTGAAAAGCTATGGGGAGGTAAAGGGCAGTTCCAAATTTTGCCGAATGTGTGTCTGCATTGGCAAGATTGTAATATACCCGCCACCTGAATCGTACCCATCATGATTCAAAACAACGGGCGAAATAGTTTTCCCATACCTCCATCTTGACAATTAGCAGAGGTGGTAAGGTAATGGTTTTGCCGTAGAAAATGGCCGCTGCCACCTTGCCGCCGCATCGTTCTATTTCCTCCTTGTAGTCGGTCACGCTTTGCCCGGTAGTCAGCACGTCATCAATGATGATAATCTCTTTCCCTTTGATATTCCCCGTGATGCGGTAGTTCCGTTTGAGGATGCGGTTCTTTTGCCCTTTGGCTTTATGCAGGCTTTCTCGTGGCTCGAACACATTGACATCGTACAGTCCTGATGTCAGTTCCGGCCGATGGGTACGGATGTACCAGTCCAGATGTTTGAACCGTTGGAAATACTTTATATCCGTGCTGCACGGCATGAACATGATATGATAGGACTTGCCATCCGTCTGCAGGGCTTCCATGCAAGCCTTGAAAAACTCGATGCCGTGTATTTTCCCCTCCTTGAATCGGTAGATGGAGCGGCTGAAAGCATGTTGCTCGCCATTGATGAACGCATTGTGCCGGGATGGATAGTAATATCCGTAGAACGTCATCCGTATGCCGTGCGATTTGAACGGCTTGAGCGGCAGATGATCCTCGTACAAGTCGGGTCGTGAGAAGCAGAACATACGGCAGGCATCCCGATGGCCGGCCATGACCGCCAAACGGAAGTAATGGTCGCGTACTTCCGCTTTACCGGCCATTAGTGCGGCGGCAAATGCCGCTTCCCCGGCTTTCCGTCGCCAGAAGCCGATGATGCGCCACAGCACACCCATAGTGCAGAACAGGATGATGAACACAAGCCTCTCGTTCATATTGAATTGAGTTGGTCTTATTTATAATTCCAATGAATTATCCTTCAATAAGAAATCATAGACGCTTAGAGTCGTAATACCGACTTCGTCTCTGATAACAGGGCTTTCTTCTCCGGTGATGATGATTTTCTTGAAAGAATCATCAACTTTGAGCAAGGACGCACGTTCTTGTTCTCTTTTTTCTTCTGATTCCATTCGGTAGGCAGATTGTATGTAATAACGTCTGCTTCCAAGATTACAGATGAAATCGACTTCGAGATTGGAGCGTTGTTGTTTGCCTTCTTTGTTTTTCGTGACAACCGGGACAACTCCCACATCCACGTTGAATCCACGCACACGCAGTTCGTTGTAAACCAGATTCTCCATCAGATGGCTCTTTTCCGACTGCCGGAAATTGATACGGGCATTGCGCAATCCCAAATCCATAAAATAATACTTATACGGAGAATTGACATACCGCTTTCCCTTGATGTCGTAGCGGGTGGACTTTTCAATCAGGAACGAATCGCAAAGGTAGTCGATATAATCCTTGACCGTATCGTAGGATATGACAGACCTTTTCTCACTGCGGAACGTATTTGTCAGTTTATTCGGATTGGTCAGGGCACCGATGCCGGAAGCCATGATGTTGATGAGTTCTTCCAAGTCATCATCCTTCCGTATGTCATGGCGGTCTTTGATGTCCTTAATATAGGTTTCGTCAAACAGGGTTTTCAAGAAGCGCACTTTTTGCTCTTCCGAACTATAGGACAATATCTGCGGAAGTCCGCCATACAGCATATATTCATTGAAGCCGGCTTGTATCGAACCGGAGTAGGCAGACATATATTCGCTGAAACTCAACGGGTACATTTTTACTTCAAAGCCACGCCCACGAAACTCCGTAATGATGTCTTTAGATAAGAATTTTGCATTGCTGCCGGTTACATAGACATCCACATTACGCATTTTCAAAAAGCCGTTTAATACATCCTCAAAATTATCGAGCATTTGAACTTCGTCCAACAGAATATAATACATTCCGTTGTCAATGAGGCGACTTTCCACATAGGCGTAAAGATTGTCGGGATTTCTCATAGCCCGGTTCTTATAATCTTCCAAATCTACCTTTATAATATGGTCTGGGGCAGTACCGTTATGTTCAAGATACGAAGTAAATATCTCAAAAAGCAGGAAAGACTTGCCACATCTGCGCATTCCTGTTATTACCTTGATCATACCGTTGTTTTGCAGAGAAACGAGCTCATCCAGATACTTCTTCCTTTCAATACTTTTCATTGCTAATCGAGATTTATGTCACTTGGTGACGGAGTTTTCGATTACAAAAGTAGCCGTTTTTCTTTGTGCAACCAAAAGTTAATCGAAAAAGATGTCACAGGATGATGCAATTTTCGATTAGGAAGTCCTATGTAACCTCTTATTTAACATTTCCTGTTTCTATTTTCCCTACTCTTTTTCTGCTTGGGTTCCCGGAGTGGCATTTTCTTCCACTTCGATGATAACGACACGGTCACCGGCTGTCAGCTTATGCTTACCGGCTGTCATTACACCTACCTTGCTGTCGCCGTCTGTCTCCATAGTGACGCCTTCGCAAGTGATTGCTTCCGGTTCGAAGATGCCGTCCTTGTTCTTGTAGGTGGCGATGAGTTTCTCACCGGCCTTGAGCTTCTGGGCGTTGACTTCCAATGTGCCCTTCGGGTCGGACACGTCCAGTGAGTTGCCGAGCAGTTCGAGCACCTTGGCAAGACCTGCGGGCATACTGTCCTGTCCGGCTTTCACGGCCACGTCCATCGTATACTCCACGCTGTACTTCGATTCCTCGGTGGCGCGGGAGTCTTTCTTGGACGAGTAGTTGGCGTTCAGCTTGGCATCCATGTGGAATGGTCCCACTCTCAGCCCGGCAGTGATTTCGGCACCGGCATCTATCGCTTGGCTGCTCGAACTCTCGTTCACGCTCGATGATGCGGCGGAGATGTTTGCCTTGAAGTTGATGTCCACACTGTGGATGGCGATGTAAGGAATAGGTACGATGGTGAGCAAAGGCACGTTCAACTGCACCTCACGCCCGTTCTGGATGAACGAGAAAGAGACATTGACGGCTTTCTTCTCGCCTGTCTGCGGGTCTGTGTTCAGACCGACTTCCTGGATAAACTCCCACGATGTCTTGGCTGCCATGGCCTGTGCTTCGATACAAGCTTTCAACGGGCCACCAATCATGGAACTGAACGGAATCGCCTGCAACGCACTGGTTGCGATTTGCGACGGAGCATTACTAATAGCCATAATCTTACATTTTTTAGATTGTTAATACGATGTTACTTGGGTAAGCTTACAATGCAAAAATAATGTATTGATTATACTTAAAAGAATGATTTGTGTGAACGGACTATTTACGTGTGTGAAGTGAGGATTTTCGGCAGGGAATGTTTTTGAGTGGTAAGGGTGTCAGAATAGTATATTTCAAAAAACAGCAGGTTGGAAAACGTAATAGTCTTATACTTGCTATCGTCTTCCAACCTGTCACAGAAAGAAAATGACCTGTTAATCACTTACAAGATGGTATTCGTCTTTACTTACAAGTTCTAAAGTTCCATTTCCTTGATTAACCTTAACTATCGGCGTACAGCCATTATCAATGTCTGATGCATAATAAAAGAGTTTTGTATCGGAAACAGACTTTTTTAACTGAAGTTTGTGAGCCTGTTCAATTTGTTCTTTGCTTTCTTTGGATGTTACCATAATAGCTTCTGCTATTGGCCCTGATTGAAGGAATTTTTCTGACAGCGTATCTATGTTGGAAGCTCCGCAATGCTCAGCATAGACATCACCATTTTGCATACGCATAACAATTAAGCAGCATGAATATAATGGCGTTGCCATAACTTCATCTCCTTTTTCAAGTTTTTTACATCCGTCATGTTCACTAATGATATAAAGCATTTGTTCGTTTTTCTTCTTCCTACTCTCTTCACTATTCGGCTTTTCGGAACCCACCGTTGCAAACTTACCGGGTGTAAAGGTAGCACGAGAAAACGCCGGAAAGATTTTTTTTGTGTGAACGGACATGAGTTATGTGTGGAAAGGCTGGTTTTTGTTGAGAATCGAATGTTACATCTTGCCCAGCCTGAACGTCGCCGTCCGCCTGTCGAATTTCTCCCGGTAGGTCTTGCCCACAGTGAAACTTGCAGGCCGGCCGAGAAGACGGACAAGATAGACATCAATACGGTCCAGCCAGCGCAGGTTGATGATTTCAGAACGGTTGACGCGGATAAATTCTCCCGGTGCCAGTGAAGTAAGGAACTCTTCGACACGGCTGATGCTCATTTGCACCTTGATGCTCAGGCTGTCTATCAGGTGAAGGTGCGAACAGTTGTTGTCGGCTTCCACCCACAGCACCTTGTGAAAACAAAGGCAGATCTCAGCCTCGTGGCCGGCCGGTTTCACCAAGAAGAATAATCGCTCAAGCGAAGTTGATAACAATCGGAGTGCCATTGCTTCTGCATCCGGTCGTTTTGCTGGATTTTCAATCTTATTCATATAATGATAGTTTATTAAATATTAGTTTTAATCATTATATGAGATTGCGAATAAAGAACCGTAAATAAGAAAAGGGTAATGATAAAAATAGTAGGGGAAAAATCGGTTTTTATATACTTTCCACGCACAGTATGTAGTATTTACAGCAATCCGATGAAACGAATATTGAAATAAAAAAAGAACAACGGAGCATTCGGTTTCGCCTCCGTTGTTCCTTGATAAGTCCAACCTCTCTATGGGATATTCTTATGGTTGCATTGCCCTCACCGCAACACCAGTTGGGGAACTTCGTATTCCGGGTATTTCGCTGTGCGGGGCTGCCTGCGGACCTGCTCAATGCTTTGCTTCATTTCCTTCGGAAGGGCTGCCTCCCTTTCCGCGGCTTCCCGGTTTATGCGGTGCAAGGTATAGAACTGCCAGCCTACGACGGCGAGGCAGGCGAGCATCACGCAGGCGATGCACGCTACCTCTATCCGCACCTCGACGTCATGGGTCATTTCGTAACGGAGATAAAATCTGATTCTTTGTATTAAGTTTTGCATAACTATAATCCTTTCTTTCTGCTATCAGGATTCCTCTATGCCCACGGTGTATGGGTGTAGCGGAAGTCTAACCCTGTTTCCGACTTCACTTTCCCGAGTCGCAGACTTGAGGAGGTTTCGCGCACGATGCGCTCGATGACCATTTTGTTGGTGAAATACTGCTGGCTCTTGGCCTGTGCGTAGTACACGGTCTGACCCTTGCGGGTGCCGATGGGCTGTTCTTTCGATTTGATTTCAAATTCTATCATGCCATTTCATTTTTAGGTTAATAAAAATAGTCTTATCTCGCTGTCTTTGGGCATCGGGAATACCCTTACATGGGTGTTTCCCAATACCCTTATATGGGTGTTTATTGATACCCTTGTATGGGGTCGTTTTTCACTTTTTCCGTACCCGTGCCGTCGGCATCATACACTATCGTCTTGTCCGTGATGTCACTATTCCCTGAGTAGCAATAGACGGTACTGTTGGTGATAGAACCTCCTGTACCGACCTGTATTCCCATTGCGCTCGAAGGTTGAGACGATTCACCTACATTGCCAATATAATCTGCCGTACTCGGTCTTCCTGAATATAGTCCTCTGTGAGCATGGATCTCGGAATTGTCGCTGATAGTTATTGTCGGGACAGTACCGGAAGTAAAATAATCCATTCCTGCCCCAATGGCTGGCGCATTCCAATCAGATCCTGACATACCGTATGCTGTTACCTTGGCATCAGTTATCGTGATTCTTCCGCATTCCGCTCCTATGCCTCCTATCCCGGGCTGTATAGCACCGTTGCCTGGATAGGCGACAATTGTAACTGTACTGATATTGATATCACCGCAAGCCACACCAAAATAATTATTCATATATCCTCCTATAGCGCAACCATTCGTTCCTCCGGTTACGGTCAGTATATCGTCCCTGCTATCGCCCGTGATGGTAACAGTGCTGCCCTGTGCCACGTAGATGCCTGCGCCGCTGGAACTTTTGACCGTATTATTCGTGCCCTCCACGCAGATGGTCGGACTGCCGCTCGTAATATCAATGCCGCTGCCGTTGCTTACGCTGATGTTGGCATCTTTCAGCGTGAGGTTGATGCCCTCGCCGTTCAGGGTGATGGTCTCGGTGACGTTGCCCGTCACGAAGTAGTCGCCCGGCTCGGTGATTTCGCCGCCTGTGATTTCTTTGGCTCCTACCGTCAGTGTTATCGTACTCACCTTTGCTGCTTCGGGCGTAATGCCGTTGTCATTTAGCTTGCCCTCGTTTCCATTAACCTGAAATAGTGTTATCAGATGATTGGGTACCACATTGGCTTCGTAGTATTTTACACCGTTGTAAGTGACGGGCATCATCGTTATCCATCCGTCTGCACCGCTTTCGCTCACCGTGCCCTGTGTGTGGGTACAGGTGGTAAGGCTCTTTATTTTGATATCGGTCACTTGGCCTGTTTGGCTACCGTTAAGTACCACGCGCACTTTGGCGAGTTGGTGGGTAAAGGTTAGATTGGCCGGAGTGTCATAATTGGCATTTTCCGTAGTTCCTCCTTTCATCACGTAGGCAAGCCCTTGTGTCTGGTCGGCAAGCTGAACGGTTTCATCCGTTGGATACCAAGCGGTGACAGGAGCTGGCTGCTTGTTCTGCCAATAAATGGGAGTGTTGGAAGTCCATTTGCTGCCGTCATAGGTATAGGTGGCAGTCTCGCCTTTGAGACTGACGGCAATGGCATCCTCCGATTGGAACTCGCTGCCCATGCCGCCCTCATTCTCGCTGACGCGCGTCTGCACCCCCTTCGCTCCCCACGGCTGTGCGGAACTTTCCCCTTCCATCGTGACGGAGGCAATCTCCAAGGGGTACTTGCCTTCGGGCAGGGCATTGTCGTCCGTCCATTCGTCTTGCGAACAGGCGGTGAATAGCAGTGCCGCCATCAGGCCTATTGCTGTAAAAAAACTGTATTTCTTCATCATATCTTTGTTGTTTATCTGTTAGTTCGTCATGGGGTAATATTTTCCGTGTATCATAGAGAGGTACTGTCCGCGTTGCTGCTCGCCGTCGGGGTGCTTGTAGCCCACGTGCATCCAGCTGGGTATGCCGCTGTCGTCCTCGCCCTCGGAGATGAGCTGGTCGAAGGCGCGACCGGCAAGGAACGCCCGGCAGAAACGCTTGAAGGAGCGCATCTTCCCGTTGGTGGGCACAAGGTCGAAGGCGTAACCGTAGCGGTGCGCCGAGGTGGACGAGCCGCCCACCGCCCTGTTCAGTTCCGGGCAGCGGTAGCCGGACGATATGCGGATGCCCACCCGGCCCAAGCCGTACTGCCGGCAGTGCCGTTCCCACGCCTCGCGCAGCGGGTCGAGCAGGGTCTCGACGGACTCCACGATGTGGTCTTCTATTTCGAAGGGTGGTGTGTTGTCGATGCCCCTCGCTGCTGCCGTGGCAGAGTAGATACATTCTTCTAAGGTAAAGTATTTCATATTTTTTAGTTTTTTATTTATCCTCCTATCATCACCGTGGGGCATCCGGCGGCGATGGTTCCGCCGTGCGCCGTGGTGTCGCCCATGCGGGCGGCGGGCCTTCCGTTGATCATCACCGTGGCCGAGCCTTTCACTATCGTGTCCGGTGGACCGGCGCAGACGCACATATCGCCCACGACGGCTGCCGGCATCTTGCCTATCAATACGTTGGGCACACCGGGACCCACTACGGGGCCGCCCACGTGCGGTATCGGCGAGGGAAACGCCGGGGTCTGCATCGGGCAGGTGTGCATGTCGGTTATTCTTGCTGCGGGAGGCACTTCTTCAATTAATAATTAAAAATTAATAATTAAAAACGCCTTGCGGCATTCCGTTAACTCACTCGCTATATGTTGTTTCATCACTTTCATCGTTATTCATTGTTCATTATTCATTATTAATTGTTCATTCTCAATTGATCATCACCATCGCTCCCTTGACCGTGGTCTGGCCGCTGGCGGAGAGTTCCGCCGTGGCATTGCCTTTGACCGTTGCGCCCACTTTCGCCTGCACCTTGACGTTCAGCCCTTCGAGGCTGATGTCCTGCTTGGCGGTGCCGCTGAGCTTCATCGTGGCGTCCATCGTGATGTTGCCTTTCGCGCTCAGCTTGATGTCTTTTGCCGATGAGAGCGTGATGCCGTCCTTGTCCATCTTCACCTCGTTGCCGTTGGCGTCGGACAGGGTGACGGACTTCCCGTCATCGCTCAGTTCCACCTTGTTGTTTCCCGGGGTGGAGACCGTGATAATCTTCTTCTCCTCGTCGAACTCTATCTTCAGCTGCTCCCGGGTGACGAGGGCTTTCCGGTTGTTCTCCGCCTCATACTCGAAGGGCGGCTTGTGCTTGCTGCCGTACAGGCTGCCGAGGATGACGGGCCGTGCCGGGTCGTTGTTCACGAAGCCCAGCAGGACTTCATCGCCCGGTTCGGGCAGCCAGAAGCTGCCGGAAGCATCGGTGGCGTACAGGGTGGAGAGACGCGCCCAGAGTAGCTTGCCTTCTCCCTCTAACCACGGCAGTTCCACCTGTATGCGGTATTCCCCGGCAGGGTCGCCGTCCAGTTTCTTCACTACCGCCGTATGCAGCCCCTCCATGCCGGGCAGCAGGCCGGAGGCAGGGGGAGCCGTCACGTCCGGTTCGTCGGTGATGCCCGTGGGGTCGATGCCGATGCCCGCTTCGGTGGTCCATTCGTTCTTCTCGATGATGTGCGTCACCGAGCCGATGAAGGCATTCCCGTTGAAGCGTTTGCCCAGTCATAGACGGCCGCCAGCATGACGTGCATGTTCATCATCAGCGGTGCACCCCTACCCACGAAACCGTTTCCGCTACGCTGCATGTACGACATGTCGCCCGACGCCTCCCTTTCGAGGTTGACCAGGGAAATGACCACCTTGTTGGGAGTCTCCTCTCCGGCGGAGCCTATCAGCCCCACCGAGGCAAGTCCTTCGGGCTGCCTGTGGGTGCGGCTGAGGTATTCGTCCAATCGCGAGGCGTAGTATGTCAGTATTTTGCGTATCATCTTTGCATTTACCTTATTATAGTTCGTTGCCGTTCTCGTCATATACCACCGTCTTGTCCGGCGTGTCGCCTGTGTAGCAATAGACGGTGCTGTTATATACTCCTCCGCCCGTGCCGCAGTTGATAGAACCGTTGGCAACGGTGGAAAAAGAGGGATCACCCGGCCATCCGATATAATCTGTGGGTAAATTAGCGTTATTTTCCCCCCGGTGCGCATGAACTTCCGAGTCATTTTGGATAATCACTACAGGAATAGAGGAAGGACACCCTTGAGAAAGGTGTGCGCCGCAACCAATGGCAGGAGCGGACCAGTTGGCGTTATACTTTCCATATCCGTATGCATGAACAATGGCGTTGTCTATTGTAATGGTGCCACATGCAGCATTACCGCCACATCCTATACCCGGAGAATAGTTCCCTACATTATCCCCACTACCATGCGCATAGACAGTTACATTCGTGATGGAGATATTTCCGCAAGCGTATGAAGCCCAAGGAGTGCCTTGCTGCACATATCCACCGATGCCGCAACCGCTGTTTCCGCCTTTGGCTGTCAGTATGTCGTTGCGGCTGTCGCCCGTGATGGTCACGGTGCTGTTCTCTGCCACGTAGATGCCTGCGTTATAGCCGGTCACGCTGTTGTTTGTGCCCTTCACGTGGATGGTCGGGCTTCCGCTTTCAACGCTGATGGCGTTTCCGGTGGAGGTGGTCAGGCTCACGCCTTGCAGGATGACGGTGGCATCGCCATTGATCGTGACGGGGTAGCTGCCGCTGCCTGTCAGCAGGTAAGCCTTGTTATCGTCTATCGTGATTACGTCTGTAGCTTGCGACAAGTCAATCTCTATGGGCAGGGTGACGCTGCTGGTGCCATTGCTACCTGTGCCCCAATCAATGCTTGACCCCGCCGAAACCTCCAAGCCCTGCTCCTTGACGGTGATGTTGAAGGTGTATTCATTGCCACTTTCCATCTGAAGTGTACTGGAAGACATTACCGACCATTGGTAAATGGTGTTGTCCACCTTCACCTGTATGCCTCTACCAACGGTAAATTCTTGTGGAATTACAATGGCTTCGTATGAAGCGTAATAGGTTCCGTCTGCGGACAGTTTGAAAGGAGTGATGGTAGCAATATTTTTGCTGCCAATTTTCTCGGACAAATTAAGTTCGCTTCCACTATCTTTAAAAGTTCCTTCATAGAGCCATGCCTTGTAGAAATCGGTGGATGCCAAAGAAACACTCACCTTCTCAGGGGCGTACTGCATGAGATAGTCTGAGTTTACCAGATTGATGGTTATCTTCGACATCAGATGCTTGAAGTCCAGCTTGTGGGGTTGAGTGCTAAACGTCAAGGTTTGGTAGGTATAGAGGAAATCATCCTTTGCCAAGCCCGCTTCGGTGCTTTGGTCGATTCCGGCAGTCCATTGAATGTCCTTCTTCGGGGTGTAGTCCCAGTCGGTCCTTCCGCCGGGATACCAGGCACGGACGTAGAATGTTTGGGTCGTATTTTCCCAGTAAAGGGTCTCTGCGTCTGACGGTGGGGTCAGGTTACCGTTGGCATCTACGGTATATTTCATCGCCGTGGCATTGTCCAACCCGTCTTCGGTTTCGCTTATCTGCACATAGACGGTTCCGCCCTCGGCAGGCCACTGTCCGTCCACCGTGGTGGCGCGTGTGGCAGGGGTGGCTACAGCTTCGCCGATGGAGGCGGTCAGTTGCAGGGGGATGGGTTCAGGCAACGGTGTGCCTTGCCCGTTGTCCGTCAGTTCGTCCTGTGTGCAGGCGGCAAGTAGCATTACCACCGGTAGGAACAGAAGGATATGTTTCATCTTGTTCATAATGGTATATACGTTTTTTGTTGTTTCAATGTGTGCCACCGGCGGCTGCGATGCCGCCCGATGCACCTTATTATATAGGTGTACCTCCGTGCTTACGCCGGGCGCACGGCGGTGGCTGTATGCTTTGCCGGATTACATCTCGGCGGTGGTGTCGTTACCCTTCACCTCTTCCCAATCCTTGATTTCCGCCGTTCCCACGGTCATGCTTGTCTTGTTGACGGTGACCGGCCAGATGTAGTTGCAGCCCGGATCCAATGCGATTTTGCCGTTGGGGAGCAGGAGGTCTGCATGGTAGGTCTGTCCGCCCACAATAACTTCCAGACCGATTTTCCCTGACGCCACACTCTGCGGCAAGAGGATGACGGACGAAACGACGTTTCCTTCCGTAGTCGCCGTGACGTCTGCCAACGGTATGGTAAGCTTTGCTGTTTCTTTCTCCTCGTCAGCTTTCGCCTCTCCGGTAGCTGTGTCGAAGGTTCCTTGCAAGTACCTTCCTTTCAAAGTGTAGCTGCTTAGTGCTTCTTTCTCGAAATCGACATCGGCACCCGCCTTGAAGGTCAGCGTGATTTGGCTCATGCTGTGATGGAAGGCGGCATCGCCTGTGAAGTCCACCGTCGGGCTTGTCTTGCTTCCTGTGGCTCCCTTGGCGAAGAGGAAGTCTATATCGGCTTGGTAGGTGGCTGTTTGGTAGTCGGCGGCGGTGGATACGTCGATGGTGCCCGCCGCGGTTCCCTGTGTGCCGGTGAAAGGATAGTAGGCATTGAAGGTCACGGCTTCAGGGCTCTGGAAGTAGATGCCCGCCCATTTGTCCGGCTGGAACTTGGCCTCTGACTTGTTGTAGCTGTACGGCACGTTGATGTAGTCGGTACCGCCTCCGGCAGAGGTGATGCCAATGCAGTCAAGATCTGCCCACTGTGTGCCCGAGGCACGGGTCAGTGTGCCGTAAATGCTGGCGTTCACTTGTGCCGCTACGGGGCCGTTGTCCGGCGTGGTAGGCTCGTTGTCGTTGGTGCAGGCGGCAAGCATCAGTGCCGTGGCTGCAAGGTAGATGTATTTTTTCATTGTTGCCATTATTTGATTGTTTATTGTTATGGTTGCTGTTTATTGCAGCGTGGCATCGCCATCAGTTGTTCCGCCTATTGTGGGAGTTTTCCAGCCGCTTATTTCCGCTTTTGTTACCTCCAGTCCGGTGTTCTTGATGGTCACGTTGTAGGTGTAGCTGTATCCTGCCAACCAGCCTTCTGCCGGAATCGCAAGGCTTGCCTTGTAGCTTTGTTCGTTGTAAATCACTTCGAGGGTGAAGGTGCTTCCGCCAATGCCCTGCGGCAGCAGGATGAGCGGGGTGGCTTTGTACTTCGTACCGGTTGCGACTATCTCCACTTCAACGTAGTCGGTGTGAAGAAGGGGAGTTAGCTCGCAAGTCTGTATGTTGAACGTGGCATCGGTGGTGATGTCCCTCACTCTGTAGCGGATCAATGCGTCAAGGTTGCTGATGCCGTCACCTGCATTGAACACGAACGAGACCTGCGACATGATATGGCCGAAAGCGTTGTCGCCCGTAAAGCTGATTTCCGGAGAAGTTACGTTAGCTGTTACCGTAGGCGTAACGAGGATGTCCAACTGGTTCCACTTGTTTTCTTTGTTCACCGTCTGCGTCTTTGTATCAATTTTGATTTCATTGTTCAATGGGGATAATGCAGGGTCTGCATACCATGCTTTGAAATTCACATCCTCCCGATTCTGGAAATAATACGGTTTACTGCCCGCAGACCAGGAACCACCATCACTCTGTAAGGTATAGTCATAGGCTGATGTTTCGTCTGCCACCACATGGATTACATCGCCTGCGGTAAACGCTGCTGAACCTTCGCCATCGATGCTGACGCGGGTAGCCACGGCGGAAATGTCTGCCGTCACGTTCATTGCCACCGGCCCGTCTGCCAGCGGATCGGGCATTTCATCGTTGCTGCAAGCGGCAAGGACAAGTGTCAGGGCTGCCATGCCAATCATCTTCACATTCATTCTCTTCATAATTGTAATGCTTTTAGTTGTTATTATTGTTGCTTTCTTTCTATTGTCAATGTCACATTGCTTCCACGGGGTCGCCTTTCACTTCGTCCCAGTCGGTGATGGTGGCTGTCACGCCTGCCTCGGTCGGGGTTTCCGCAACCGTTCCGCCAAGTGTGAGTGGTTCGGTCTTGCCGTTGTTGAACTCGGCGAGGCTCGTAGTCAGGTCGCTTTCGAGGCTCACGGGCTGCGGGTTGCCGTCGGCAAAGGTGAGGATGCCCGTGAGCTTCTGTTGTTCTCCGGTGATGCCCAAGAGCCGCACCGTTGCCGTCCACTTGCCTGCGTCCTCGCCCTCGGTAATCTTGGTGAAGTGCAACTGTATATCCGAGGGTGTACCGTGTTCACCCGTTACCATGTCGAATGTCCCCGCCACTCCCGAAAGAGTGCCTTCAATGCTCTCGATGCGGTCTTTAGCGTCGCCCGTAGGGTCGATGACGAGGGTGAGCCGGCGCACCTGCTGCCGCATGGGGGCGGTGAAGGCGTGGTCGCGGTCTTTCTCGATAACCACATCCTGCACATGGGTAAACAGCCATCCGGGAATGCCGGAAATGAAGCCGTCCGACACAACGACCGCAGCAGTCGTTCCACTCACCGTAATATCTCCTACAGGGGTGTATGCCGTTATCCGGTATTCGCCCGGCATGAAAAGGTAATCGGGGGCATGGGTGGCGGTGGTTTCCTCGCCCGTGTAGTCGCCGATGGCGACCGTCCACTTCTCCGGCACGACGATGCCTTCGCCCCGTGCCGTCCAATCGGCGGTCACCGCCACCTTGCCGTGGTCGGGGTGCGGCGTGTCGTAGAGGTCATCCTTCACGCAGGAGGTCAGCGACAGCACTGCGGCCGCCCATGCAAATGTCATTTTATATATCGTATTCTTCATTGTCTGTTCCTCCTTACTTAAAAGATGTTCCACGTCAGGGTGACGCCCGCATGGACGGGACCCCACCAGTTCTTCGTCTCCTTGCCATTGCGCACGCGCACACCGTCGATGACGTTGTACTTCTCATAGTCGGCATGGATATAGCCCAAGCCGAGGTTAAAGTCGAGCGACAGGGCTTTGTTGAGTTGCAACTGATAGCCACCGGTGATGCCGCCACCCATCAGGTCGCCCTGCTTGCCGGTTTCCGACAATTTATAGTTGAACGCCCCGGCTTTGTACATCGCGCCGATGTAGCCGCGCTTCTCCTTACCTATATAATAGCGCACTTCGGGGGCTACTTCCCAAAGGGCATAGCGGCGGTCTTTGTCGTTCCAGCTCCACGATGTCCACGAGCCGTTGACGAGGATGCCCACGTGGCGGTTGATGCGCCACTCCAGCCCGATGTCGGGGGTGAGAGTGCCCCAGCGCAACAAGTTGGCACGGAGAGCAAGGGTGTAAGGTTTCAACTCTGCGGCAGCGCCCGATTGGGTTTCGGCTTGCAGGCGAGCTTGTTCCTCTGCCGCCAGCCGTTCCTGTTCCGCTCGCTCTTTGGCGGCACGTTCCTGCTCGGCTTTCCGTTCGGCTTCAAGGCGGGTTTGCTCGGCGCGTTCTTTCGCGGCCTGTTCCGCAGCTTCGGCTTCACGCTTGTTATCAATCGCAGGCACTACAAGGCGCACCGTCACGAAGTCGCCGTCGGTGGCATGGTTGCGCGTTACGAAACAGTTTTCCTTCAGTCCGCGGCGGGTTATCAACTCCGACTTCACACGGTTGGAGCGTATCTTGGCAATGGCGAGTTTCTCTCTCTCCGTAGGGGCGGAACTGCAATAACCGTCCACGTGCAGGGGGATATTCCCTGCAAGAATAGCATCCTTGTGCTGCTTCACACACGCTTCGAGGCGAGCCAGTTCCTTGTCGTTGCCGTTGTAAGGCACGTAGAACATATCCTTGCCGGCCGTGAAACGGAATACGAAGGTCGTATCTGCCTGTGCCTGCGCCAGGAGTGGCAACAGCGGGAGCATAAGCAGCAGCATAGTCAGTATGGTTCCTTTCGTTTTCATATTTTAATGGGGATTTGACGATTCGACATGGGGAGATAAAAGCATTCCGGCGGCATACAGGCATGGCATGTCCATGCTCTGTGTGCCGCCGAAAAGCGTAACCCGTTCTCGCTGCAAGCATAAGGCTGGCGGCGAGAGGGTGGTTGTATGGTATGGTTTTGGGGTAGAAAAGCAGGATAATTCGAGAAGGAAAAACCTGCTAACTCTTTGAAAATTAAACTCCTTTTTGTATATTGACGCGCGAGGCGACGTGTGTGTGTGTGTGTGTGTGTGTGTGTGTGTGTGTGTGTTTACACAAATTTCTGTAACTTCCAAATTATCAATGGCAAAATTCGTCCTTGCGGAAACATCACTCTGTCCCGCATAGCAACAACTGCTATTTGTCTTGCCATGATTTCTCATATTTTACAAATTTATATTTTACACCAAACATAATGCAAAGGTAATGAATTATATTCGCTTTGCCAAATTCTTGAGAAAAAATGTCTAATCCGGTTACAATTCACCAATTCATACGAGTTTTTTCGCAAACCATATCATCCGCAACATATCGAAAGGCGTTTCACCTGATTGTAGGATTCCTGCATGGGATATACATAAAATGTCAAAGAACGTTTTTTACGGATAAAGATCGGCAGACTTGTTCCGAGTCTGTGACACCGAACAAGTTTCTGCCGGTTGGCTTTGAGACCGGTGGAGGGCTCCGGTCTGTTGCCATAGAGAAAACCTGCAAGACTACACTTTGTTTCATTTTGCAGGTTCTCACAATGGCAACAGTTTCCGGGAAACCGTTGTGCCGTACACCTGTATGCAAAAGGTGGTCTGTTCTCCGAAGGGTTGGGAATGTGCTTTTGGGGACAAACTCTTCGGGCATCGTGGTCGTGACGTTTTTCCGTGCAAAGGTATTGCGGATGGGAGGAACGCCAAGTGACACTAACGCTTTCGTTCGGAGGGTTTGACGGCAGCCTTCCACAAATTTTCTCGTGCCTCAAAAATTGGGGTATTCCGTCCGCACTCTCTGAACGCACACTTGTCTTATTCTCCCTTTAGTCCGCAGTGTGGTTGCCTGCACGAAAAACGGTTCTCCCGACCGCGAAGCTCAAAGGAGCTTTACAAAAGGGAAAAGAATTGAAACCAACCTATTAAAATTGTAGCAGTATGGATTATCAGGAATTATCAGGAGTGACAATCTCCGAACAAGACAAGGCTTTTGCCCAAGAGTTCGCCAACTTTGTGAACGGACGGATGTGTTCCGCCGACAATACCGGCAGGGAACTGACCAGAGCGCACCGCTATCTGCAACAGCAGATGTTCAAGGTGTTTGTCGGTTTCATGCGCCAGTTGGCATACAACTATCAGAAAGGAAGTTACGATAACCGCAACGAGTGGGCTTCACGACTTGCATCGGAAGCATACACCCGTCTGATTGAGAGTGACTTGATTTATGACCCTAATTTCAACAAGTAGAGCTATGAATGATACAGATTTCCCGGAATACGGACGACAATGCGAGTTAATCACCCCTTGGCGTGGCTACCATAGGGGAACAATCATCGCCCAAACTGCAAAAGGCTTTATCGTGCAGTTCAGCAGTGGCGCAGAGATAGAAGTATATGAGGACGAAATAGAATTTGATTGATATGTGCAGATTATTGACACCCCAACTAAAGGAAGCCTTGAAAGGTTTTCCGCTTTATTCCCAAGACGGCAGGGGAAAGGATGCCGTATGTCGTACGATTTTCGCGCTCGGTTCGGTTCGCTGGTTCATTCTTGAAGGCGAAGCGGACGGCAGGGACACCATACTCTTTGGCATCGTCATCGGATTGATGGAGGATGAATATGGGTATATCTCGTTGAATGAGTTGTCGGAACTGAGTTTAGACCTTACGTCACAAGGCTTGGGCAAACTTCAAGTACGGCAACAACCGAACTTTCAGCCAACCCCATTGAGGAACTTGAATGACCAAAGGCTTCAATGCTTTTTGGCAGAACTTGAAAAGTAAAGTAACAACCCGTCAGCCGTAGCATTTTTGTTACGGCTGACACAATACCAGTTTATTATGAGAAGAAAGGATTTGATAGAAAAGATAGTCCGGTGTGCCGAGGATAAGGGATGGAAAGTAGATGCGGACACCAAGCAAAGTAAAGGCTCGACTCTATTCGAGTTTTCCCAATACACTCCGGCTGGGCAGGATTTTTCTTTCACGGCAACAATGAAAGCCAACCACCTTGACAGCCTGATTACAGATATGGAGGAATACCATGAGGGTTTTGATGTGGATAGCGAAGCCTATCTGTGGCTTGACAGCAACGGACACGGCAAGAATGGCGCACCCTATCGCATGAGGGATGTGCTGGATGACATGGAGGAAGCGGAAAAGATGATAGAAACACTCCTTGATGCAATCAAAGCTCTGGAGTGATAACTAAAAAATCAGACATGGTTTTGCCGTACCCAACTTGGATATGGCAAAACTATTCGACAACCAACGGATAACGAATAATCCCAATATAAGAATGACAGATGATAAGATTTATGCGGTTGCAGCCAAGAATGGCTGGGATGTGTCGGTAAGGTTCAAAGGAGAATACCTCTGCTTTGACTTTCACCGGAAAACACTCAGCGGTGTACCTTTCAGTTTCACCGCTGAGATAACGGACGATAAGACGGAAAACCTTGTTTCCGAAATCGTTTCTTTCGTGGATGCCATCGAACCTGAAATCTGTGCTGAAGAATGGATGATAAAGTCGGGAGGGCTGGCGGCAAGCCGATATTTGCAAGCCGTTACGGATATGGAGGACATCCGTACCGAAGCGTGGCTGCTTGCTTGTGAACTCTCCGAAGCTATAAGCGGAAAGCCGGTATGGGCAACCCTTCCAAAGAACGGGATTAACTGATTCCGTTCTTCCGCTTGCGTCCCCTCTTGGGTAGGCCTGTTGCTTTATAGGCAATCAAATCGCTTCCGATAAACATGAGTTTCCCTGTTCCCTCCACTTTGATAAAAGGTAGCGGGCAAACCGGGTGGTTGATATAGGCATAGATTGTACACCGGTGAACGCCAAGGTAACGCGCTGCCTTGCTGATGGAATAAGTCTGTTCCGGTTCTATCTCATTTATGAATCTCCGTGTCATCATAATTTGTTTTTTCTTGTAAAATTACTGATGGTGAGTAGCTTCCACAAGAGGTTAAACATGGGAAAATGTGGAAAATCATGGGATTTTGTAGGAATATGAAGGACTTCCACTCAATTCGTATAATGATTTGCCTCATTAGCTAAGATGACAATAGGACTATGTGTTTTTCCCGGATAGAAAAAGGCATATATTTCAGGGTTGACAGCGTTGACAAAGGTGACAACCTTAAATCAGACAACGAAGGCTGTGTGGAAGTCCTTGTAATACAATATATTCCTTCTTTCTAAGAAAAGAAAGAATAAGAAATCTAACTCGTGGTTTGTCAACACTTGGCTCCGATATTTTGATTGGCTCCTGATTTTGTCAACGCTTGTCAACGTTTGTCAACGCAGGATTGGAGATTGATATGGTTGATACACAGTAGATTGTGTCTTGTCAACGCTGTCAACCTCAAAATGTGTACATTTTATATTCCGAGGAATGTTTTTGTCAAGCAGATGTTCGTAAATGGAAAGGTGATGAAAGTACCATGTTCCATCTGTCCATCTGTGCCTCTCTGGATATTGTTTTGCAAAGTTGCCGCAGGCATCATCAAACATCAAATCCGTAGTACAAAATCTTCCTCAATCGAGTTGAGCGTATTTTCCACTCCTTGATTTGCCTTATTGACTGCCTGCATTCTGAAAAGCAAAAAATATCCCTTCGGGCAAACTGAAAACTTGCAGACAAAAGGGAAAAACAATCAGAATGTATGGCACAGATGGACGATACAATCAGAAAGCAGTTGGAAAAGCCGCAGACATGGTTCTGCAAATATTTCCCCAAACGCATCCGAAACGTGGGTGAAAAGGAAATTGCCGACAGGCAAATGGTTTATGACTTCAAGGATGGAAGAGCCTTTGAAACGGTGGCGCAAATGACTGCATCAAGTATGGTGGCGCAATATGGCAATTCGTGTCGGGACATCGTTTTTGTTCCGGTTCCGGCATCGACACGTCAGAAGAACGAACTCCGTTACAAAGCGTTTTGTGAAAGGGTGTGCGAACTATCCGGTGCTGTCAATGGCTACGACCATGTAAGGGTGTGCGGTGAGCGGTTGGCAATACACGAAAATCGGAAATTAGAGAAGGAAATCCGCAAGGTGAACATCATAGAGTTTGATGAAGAATGGTTCAACGGCAAGACTATCATCGCTTTTGACGATGTTATCTCACGAGGCGTCAGCTATGCCACTTATGCCAACCAACTTGAAAGTTTCGGTGCGAACGTGATTGGCGGCATCTTCTTGGCAAGAACCCATTATAAGGTAAAATGAATATGGAAACACTTGAACAGAAAAAGGCTGAGTCCATAGCCTTTACGGGGCATCGGAATATTCCGGTGTCCCAGATGGATAGGGTGAGAGAACGGCTAAGGACAGCTATTTCTCATGCTTACAAACATGGCAAACGCAATTTCTATTGCGGCATGGCTCTGGGGTTTGATATGTTGGCTGCTGAAACAATCCTTTCCCTCAAAGTGGAACTGCCCAATATTCGGTTGATAGCAGCCGTTCCCTTTCGGGGACAGTCCAGCCGATGGTCTGCCATTGAACAACGGAGATATAGGCAGCTTATCGCCCAAGCAGATAAGGTCATCGTTTTGAGTGAACGCTATTATCAAGGATGCTTGCTCAGAAGAAACGACTATATGCTGGCGCGCACAAGCGGTGTGATAGCCTACTTTAACGGCAATCCGAAAGGTGGCACATATTATACTTGTAGGGAAGCCCGGCACAAAGGGATGGATGTAATCAATCTGTATAGATGACGGAGGGTTGAAAATAAGCGTATAAACGAACGGTTTTATGTTTTTTGAAAATTAAAGTGCGACTTCTGTAATTGTATTGCAGGAATCGCACTTTAATTTACTTATCTGAAAATCAGATGATATACCTTGATATTACAGGAGCTTTTCCGGATTTTCCAATTCCGTTACAAGCAGATCAACCGTTGTGCATGGCTTATGTTCCTTATAGTCTTCATCACCTTCGAAGAAGGAGCGAAGCCGTTCTGCATACCGCTTGGCCAAATCTTCATTACCGATAGTTGTCAGCATCTTATAGACAGATGTGTCATTCTTCTTGTATTCATAGTTTTCATATCCGGGATGCTTCCGTATTTCACTTTGCAATTTTTCGATGTAGTCATGTCGGCTGATGCCTGCATCCAGATATTGGAAATGTAAGAAATACCAAAGTTCAAAAGCTTCATTCGTCCATGCACTTTGAAGCGAATAGGATGCGGCCAACTTGATGGCTTCATTGAAGTCCGTAAAATCATCCTTGTCAAAAACCACCCAGACACGGTCGAATGGCAACTGACGCTTGCGTTCCAGTTCATCCTTGATTTGGAGTGTCCGTTTCACAAGTGCACAGGTCGATTTGCCTTCACCTACTATTTTTTCATCCCGGACTTCCGAATACCTGTCTCTGACCAATGCCTGAAAATAGTTTGGTTCGGTGCGTGAGCCTTCACAGACAATCAAGAAACGCACAATTTTTGAACGGGTGTTTTCCTTACGTTTCTTGGCTGCCTTGGCTTCCCGTTTCTCACGTTTGAGTTCTTCAATCTTATATTTCGGTAATAATCCCATGATAATATCATTTTAATTCAGGAAAGGGATAGCTCCATAACGTCCGTTGATATAATCCTTTTGCACACTTCGGTCATTTCGGATTTTCGTACCGTTTTCGTCCTTGAACTCAAGCAAGGAATAAAGGTCGGACGATTCAGTCTTGTCTTTCTCGGTAAACCAAATCTGATCACGACGCAGGTAAGCAAGATTGAGCAGGTTGGTATCGTGGGTGGCAAAAATGAGCTGGGCACCGTGGGGGTTAGTCTCAGGGTTCATAAACAGTTGAAGGATGCTACGGGTGAGAAGGGGATGTAATTTGGCATCCAGTTCATCGACAATCAGTACTTTACCTAGTCTGAGCGTGTCAAAAATGGGACCGGACATTTCGATAACCTTTTTCGTGCCTTCCGATTCCATCTCGTCCTTGTCAAACGTACCGATTCCGCTTACATTGCCTTGTTCATCATAGATGTTATGGGTAGTCTTGGCTTCCATTATCTTTTTACCCTTCAGTTCTTCCACCAACTTGGAACGCAACGCTTCAGGAATTTGCATCTTACCGGAAAGACTCTCATCAGAGAATGACTTTTCAGTAACCAACAGCTCGTTAAAACCGAGTTGGGCATGATGGAAAAATTCCAAAGCCTGCTTGCATCCCTCCAAACGGTTGCTGAACATTTGGAGAGTGAAACCTTCATATCCTTGGCTGTCCATTCCTGAAAGGTAATTGCAATTATTGAACCAGTCCAAGATGCGCATGGATTTTGCACCGTTTAATTGAGCCACCAATGAAACGAACAGACGATTGGAGGGGGTGGCTCCCTCTTTACCCAGTCCTTCCGGGAAGCGGGTCTTGGACACTTCAAATTCATTGTCCACACGCAGGAACAGGTTGAACTCACGTTGTCCGGCACACTTCTCATACAGCCACTCCTTACAAATATGTGTCTTGTCATAATCAAATCCATACCGATATTTTACATCGTCCAGCAGGAATTGGATTTCAAAAGAAGTCGGAGCATTGGCCGAGGTCAAATCCAACTTGAAAGGCTGAAAATATAATTCATCGGTAGGGTTCAGACGGACACTGCCCAGCAAGACACTTCTCATGGTCATCAAGGCCAGCAACACATTGCTCTTTCCGCTCGAATTGGCACCGTACATCACGGCAGTCGGCAACAAGCGGTAAGATTCCTTTTGGATAACAGATTCTTTCAATTCCTTGATTGAACCCGCTTCCATACTGAGCGTTTTTTCGTCTCTGAATGAACGAAAATTCTGGAAAGTGAAGTTTACTAACATTGCATTCGGGTTTAACGTTTGCACAAAGGTAGCGAATATAATCGGTTTTGGTGTCATATTTCGTGAATATTTCTCATTTATTAGTATCTGCCATCCAGTTTCCAGTGTTAGCGACAGCGTTTTTTGAATAATTCAATGCGCATTTTCAATAATGACCTTTACATATCTTCTGAATCTTGGGTATCAGTCACTACCTCCGTTTCCAAATCCAATCCAAAAGAGTCTTTCAGTTGCAGGTAATCAAAACACAGGGCTTTGGGACGGTTGACTTTCACTTTCTTTACTTGTTCACCATTAATCAGCTCAAACGAATAGTCCGGCAATCCGCTCGGTAGCAGGATGGTGAAACGGTCTTGTTTCAAGCCCAAGAAAGAGGAGTGCGATTTCAGATAGGATATGATAGTAGACCAGTTGGAACGATTGGCGGTGGTATTCATGTTCCGGCTGTTGAACAATGAAGCCACTGCTGCCGTATTCAGATAGAGGATAGGACGTGCCTCCTGAAACTCTATATCTTCTCTGGCTGACAGGGGACGAAATGCTTTCAAATACCGGATACGGTAATGTGCCTGTTCGATGCATTTCCCTGATGTCTGGAATCCCTGAAGCATATTCCAAAAGTCCGCCACTTCGGAACTCTCTTGTGCCAGTTCATTTTGATTGCGTACTCCACGGATGGCCGTGTCAAACAGTTCGGCATAACTGAACGGCACATCGATGGCGGTTTCCAAGGTGCGAAAGGTGGCCAAAGGGATGACCCAGTTGCCGAAAATACGGTCATGGATGGCTTCATTTTCCAGTTTGGTCGCCAGCTCACGTTTGGTGATGGAGTAGATTTCCGGGAAATTTTTCTCAAATAGCCCGCGATGGCTTAATATCTCAATGGTCAGATGCGTCAAACCGAGATTGCAGGTAGAAACCAAATCCTCATACTGCCGCTTCTCCTGTTGGCAGAACGAAGTCTTTGAGAAAGCCAAGAAAAGGACACGGGTGTAGAGTGCCATGTCTTGGGTGGGCTTGTCCTGTCCGCAAAGAGCTACACCGGTGGTGACAATGGTTTGTGCAGCCATGCCATCCGTATTGGTGTTCTTCTTTGTCTGTCCGCCACCTCCCCAAAGTCCTTTGAGGTAGGCTATCTTACGAATGTCAAGGTCGTTCTTGTACTCATCCAATACCACCAATGTATTGACCGCCTGAGATACCCGGTCGTTCATGGCCGGTACCGATGTGACACCCAAATTGGGTGGGTCGATACCGTGCAAAAAGAACGACTGGAGCGATGTCGCCAATGTGGTTTTACCCGTTCCTTTTTCACCGAACAGGTTGAGTATGGGGAAATGACGGGTACGGCGAAAGACAATGTCCCGGAAAAGAGTCGATAACAAGTAGCAAAAAGCTATTCTTGCATTCTCTCCAAATACATCCGTCAGCCTTGATACAAAATCAAAAAGTCTTACTCCGTTTCTGTTTTCATGAATCATTAATCGTTCAAACTGGAATATCTCCTGATTGTGGAGGTAAATTTTGGAGGTTGCCGGGATGTAGAAGGCTTTTCCATTGATACCCCGTACAATCCCCAATTCATCGACTGGTTTGAACGTGCCATCAGTCAAGATGCCGTTACCGAAAGCAAAGAAATCCTCATTTGCGTTCCAACCCAATTTCCGGATGCGTTCCGCCGTGTCTGTTTTTGAATAGAGGTATTCTTTGACACGGTTGAGCTTGTCAATCTTGGCAAGCCATACATAATTGCCCAATGAACCTACTTTCTGCTGGAAGTTGCTCAATGAACATAATTCGGACTCCTTCAGTTCAACGACACGGCACACGTTGTACATATTCCGCATACGAAAAATACGAGTACCGTTGCTTTCATCTTCGATGTGGAATAGCGGATCCATGATGAAGTTGGATATTCTGGCCGGATCTTCCTCCTCTTCTCCGGTGGAGTAGTAGCAGTTCTCCCGGATGAACAACCCGAATTGGCGCAACAGTTCCGCTTCGCGTTGCAAGTCATTCATGGAGGATGCTTTCTCACTCTTCTTCTTCGCCTCTCCACGGGCTTGCGCCACGGCATCACGCCAAAGTTTTACCTTGCCGTGAAGTTTCGCCAGTTGCTCGATACATTGGTCAAACACCAACTGGTCTTTGATGTAGCGGAGCAGGTCGGCTATCTCTGCCACATACTTCCGTTCTTCCATCAGCGAACCGGCAACGAAGAAACGCTTCTGGGCAAGCCATACGATGAAATGCTTTTCCTTCAAAGATATGTAATCGTCTTTGCAACGGATGTAGCTGTCCGCATCGTTCTTCGACATTTTTTCGCCCGAAGCAGGGTGTTGGGCGAACGGCAATTCCCGAACGGTTACATAGAAGCCTTTTCGTATGGCGGTGGCCCCATTGGTCATGACCGCTTCAAATCCAGGCCCGAAGGTTTTACCTTCCGTTACGTCCGAATCAGGAATAAAACATAAGGAGGAGGTGTATGGCTTCAGTTGGTCGAACTGGCTTTCACTCCATGATGTACCGAGGGTGGCAACTGTATTGTCAAAACCAACCTGTTGCATTCGAAGCACATCCGGCGCACCTTCTACGATAATATAATAATCCGTGTCACGTTGACGATAGGCGTGGTCGATGCCGAACAGTGTTTCCCCTTTGGAATAAAGAATACTGGTTGCCGAATTGATGTATTTGGGAGTATTCTTGTTTTCACCGATGTACCGTGCGGTGTAAGCGATGATGCGTCCCCATTTATTCCGTATCGGAATCATGATACGGTGACGAAACATCGCATACACGCTACCATCTTCGCCACGTTTGAACAGTCCCAATTCAAACAAGGTTTCTTCATTGAGAGATTTATTACGGCAATAATCAATGAAGTCATGCCCGTTTTTAGGAGCATAGCCTATTCCTGCTGTGGAGCAGAACTCTTCCGTCCATCTGCCATAAGCGTAATCACGAGCCATCCGGCTTTCATCTCCCATGTTTATTCTCAGATTTTCCAAGAAGTATTTCTGGACGCAATCCAAGATAACGAACAAAGACTCCTTGTGTCTGGTCTCGGCTCTCTGCTCATCCGTTTGTTCTTCATCTATGTACTCGATGGGGATATTGTGGTTTTTTGCTATGAACTTTATAGCCTCCCCAAAAGAAAGGTTCTCCTTTTCCATGATAAAGGTAATGGCATCACCGCCACGGTTACAACTGAAACAGTGGAAAAGATTCTTATGGGCAGTCACGGAAAATGAGGCTGTCCGTTCCGAATGGAAAGGGCACAAGCCCATTAACGTCAAACCCTTTTTTGAAAGTTCAACGTATGGTTTGAGGACATTTTCGATGGGAAGATTCCTGACTTTGTTTATGGTGGACTCGCTAATCATGACTTACTCACAATGTCCCAGCAATCAATGATTGATTGTCCGGTGTATTTAGGGCGGCAAACATTAGTGGGGTTAATCGGTCTGATATAACCACACTCTTTGTATTTGTACAGCGTCTTGTTGCTGATACCCAATTCGGCACAGGTCTGTTTGACGGAATAAATGCCGTTTGGGTTACATGTCGGTCTTAATTCTTTCATCTAAAGACATTTATTATGAATATTCCGGTTTGTCTATAAACCGAACATATTCCGATTGTAATACTATTTGCGACCCAATGGAAGAATTTTGCTATGACTGCCTATTGAAATGATTATCGCTCAAAATGTAGCCATAATAATGTTTATTTCTTTGGCGCATTATACTCTTTCTTTACTTTTTAATGGAATTATTGAAATAATCCTGGGTGGTACGCTGAAGAAGTCGAAGGTCGGCAGTCCTGTATTCAACTTTTCCCGGACGTTTGTAAGATACCACTTTCCCTTGTTGTTTCCAACGCTCTACATTTCTACGCCCGAATAGTTCATAAGCCTTGCGTTGGCTTATGAACTCAGGGTCATTGTTGTCTGATTTCAATAACCTGACAATTCGGGCGGAAAGGTCGTTAATGAATGTGTCATAGGATATAAGGTGATCCATAAACTGAAATGATGCCATACTACATAACTTTGGATTTTAAGAGATCCGTGAAACGGTAATTGTCTGGTTCTCGCGGTTGGTTTTCGTTTTGAATCTGCGGTTGAAGATAGCACCCAGTTCAGAGGCTTGGGTACGGACGCTTTTCAGACGTGAGATAGGGAACACGACGGCATCGCCAACTTCGAGGGCGGTGAGGGCAGGACGGATTTTTTCCAAGTTTTCTACCATAATCTTTGGATGTTTAATATTTAATGTTTAACTTTGCACTCAGCAAGGTGAGTCTTAACGCTCGCAAAGTAACACAAAAAGGTTTATATAGCCAAATATTTGTTTGATAGTTTCTATTTAATCTTTAATAATTGATGATTCTATTATGGATATAGACATAAAATTGGTGCATATTGGGCAAGCGATTGACAAACGCCGCAACGAGCTTGGGCTTAGTAAGTCTGAGCTCGGTCGCAGGATTGGTGTGCCCCAGCAGCATATCAATCGCATCCTTGAACGGGAAACAATGGAAACCAGCAAACTTGTCAAAGTGAGCCAAGCCTTGGATTATAATTTCTTTGCACTGTTCTGTTCGATGTCACATCAAATTTCAGCATACCTTGCGGCTGTTACATTGAATGGAAACGCCAATAATACTATTGGTGATAATGAACTTGCAACACAGCTTTCCAAAGAACAGGCTGTCGTTGAATCTCAAAAAGAAACTATCAAGCTATTAAAAGAACAGATTGATAATTTGAATACGCAGATAAACCGTCTTGATTCCAACTTGAATGATAAAGACGAAATCATAAGACTATTAAAAGAAAGGGGGCAATAACGGAAGGATACAATTATAACTAACATGTATAAAGAGCAGGTTAGTTTAGCATCTAAAAGTAGTGTAATGAAACCCTATATTAATATGTAGGAGTCTGAAAATTAAGAATGTTGTCATATTAGTGCCTTTAGAGAAAGGTTAAAACAATATTAAATCAATATTCGCTTACAAATAGCTTACAATGAGCTTTTAAGTATCTGAGTATTAGATTTATATTAATGAGGCACAAGCCGCCGTAGAGGGGTAACTCCCTCAGTTAAAACAATATTAGATAAATATTCGCTTACTGTAGGCTTACTGGAAAAGCCACGCGACTTTGACCCTTTTGGGCAAACAGGATTTGCCCCCTTTGG
>OJNR01000177.1_pt1 | contig 49188 bp, 50 predicted proteins | sample 1597901 | NCBI WGS metagenome assembly OJNR01 (sample SAMN01915223, study PRJEB22387) | human gut metagenome | isolation source: stool | host: Homo sapiens | place: USA | reverse complement strand
AAAAAATATAAATGATAAGTAAATGGAATTACTTACCCCTAACATCCAACCAACAACAGATAGCCCAGAGATTAGAGGCCCGATACCCACGGGTCCCTGCGCTCTGTAAACTACTGACTCAACGAGGGGTAACTTCTGTCGCCGAAGCGGAGAAGTTTTTCAAACCCCAACTGTCCGATCTGCATGACCCGTTCCTCATGCGAGATATGGAGAAAGCGGTAGTTCGGCTCAACCGCGCATTAGGGAGTAAAGAAAAAATTATGATTTATGGCGATTACGACGTGGACGGAACGACGGCCGTATCGCTGGTATACAAGTTTTTGCAGAATTTCTACTCGGGGCTCGACTACTACATCCCCGACCGCTACGACGAGGGTTACGGCATCTCCGACAAGAGTATCGACTATGCCGCCCAGAACGGCATCACGCTCATCATCGCCCTCGATTGCGGCATCAAGGCCGTGGAGAAGATTGCATACGCCAAGAGCAAAGGCATCGACTTCATCATCTGCGACCACCACATGCCCGACGACCAGTTGCCCGACGCCGTGGCTATCCTCAACCCCAAACTCGAGGGAGAGACTTACCCCTACAAACATCTGTCGGGCTGCGGCGTGGGGTACAAGTTCATGCAGGGTTTTGCCCTGAACAACGGCATCGACATAGCCGCCGACCTGGAACCGCTGCTCGACCTGGTGGCCGTGAGCATCGCCTCAGACATCGTGCCCATCACCGGCGAGAACCGCATCCTGGCCTATCACGGCCTCAAGCGGCTCAACTCCAACCCCAGCATGGGACTGCGCGGCATCCTGAAGGTGTGCGGACTGAACAACAAAAACATCACCATCAGCGACATCGTCTTCAAAATCGGGCCCCGCATCAACGCCTCGGGTCGCATGCAGTCGGGCAAAGAGGCGGTAGACCTGCTGGTAGCCAAAGATATGGCCGGCGCCCTCGAAAAGAGCCAGAACATAGACCAGTACAACGAGAACCGCAAGGAGCTCGACAAGCGCATCACCGAAGAGGCCAGCAAGATACTCGAAGAGCATGTCGACATCAACCACCGCAAATCGATTGTCATCTACAACAAGGATTGGCACAAAGGCATCATCGGCATCGTGGCCTCGCGCCTGACCGAACTCTACTACCGCCCGGCCGTGGTGCTCACCCTCTCCGACGGACTGGCTACCGGCTCGGCCCGCTCGGTACAGGGATTCGACATCTACAAGGCGGTGGAGTCGTGCCGCGACCTGCTCGAGAACTTCGGCGGCCACACCTACGCCGTGGGGCTCTCGATGAAGGAGGAGCACATCAAGGAGTTTACCGCCCGCTTCGAGGAGCATGTGGCCAAACACATCCTGCCCGAACAGATGGAGCCGCAAATCGACATCGACACCGAAATCGACTTCAACGAAATCACCCCCGAGTTCTTCGCTCTGCTCAAGCAATTCAACCCCTTCGGTCCCGGTAACCAGAAGCCCATTTTCAGCACCCGGCATGTGACCGACTACGGCACGAGCCGGCTCGTGGGCAAGAAAAACGAACACGTGAAACTGGAGTTGGTCGATAGCAAGTCCAAGAATATCATGAACGGAATCGCCTTCAACATGAGCCGTCACTTCGACCACATCAAGGCAGGCAAACCGTTCGACATCTGCTACACCATCGAAGAGAATACCCACAACAGCGGATCGATACAACTCTTTATCAAAGATATACGCCCCTCGGAATAACCGAGCGGAGGCTAAACCGCATCACGGCAGAGGCACGGCAACCGACCTGGATACCGTGCCTCTGCTGTTTTTATCGGCTTCCGCTATCATGCCAGGCCCCCTACCGATTTGCGGCTTTGCTCCAATTTTCGTCACCCGATTTCTATATCGTAATAGATAAAATTGTATTTTTGCAGTCGATTTTCAAGGAAAGGCATGCAAGAGCTTATCTACGAAATATTGAAGAAGTATTGGGGATACGACCGTTTCCGCCCTATGCAAGAGGAGATTATCACCTCGCTGCTCGACGGACACGACACGCTGGGACTCATGCCTACCGGCGGGGGCAAGTCGCTCACCTTCCAGGTACCCACCCTCTGTCGCGAAGGGCTCTGCCTTGTCATCACTCCCCTCGTGGCCCTGATGAAAGACCAGGTCGACAACCTGCGCGCCCGGGGCATACGAGCCGCCTGTATCCACGCGGGCATGTCGCGCCGCGAGATGGTGGTCACCTTCGACAACTGCCTCTACGGACGATTCAAGTTTCTCTACATCTCACCCGAACGCATCGACACCGAGCTCTTCACGGCCCGCATCAAGGGGTTGCCGGTCTCGTTTATCGTCGTTGACGAGGCACACTGCATTTCGCAATGGGGCTACGACTTCCGCCCCGCCTACCTGAAGATTGCCCAGATACGCCACACCCTGCCTCACGTTCCCGTGCTGGCACTCACCGCCACGGCTACTCCGCGCGTGGCCGAGGATATACAACAGAAACTCGACTTTCACGACGGGCGCGTATTCCGCACCCCCTTCACCCGCCCCAACATCTCGTATGTCGTGCGGCAGGGCGAGGACAAGATGCAGCAACTGCTGCGCATCCTCACCCGGGTGCCCGGCAGCGCCATCGTCTATGTGCGCAACCGCAAGCGCACCAAAGAGGTGGCCGAGGCGTTGACGCGGGCCGGCATCTCGGCCGACTACTACCACGCCGGTCTGGGACAGGAGGAGAAGAACGAGAAGCAGCGCCGGTGGAAAGAGAACGAAACGCGGGTAATGGTATCGACCAACGCCTTCGGGATGGGTATAGACAAGCCCGATGTGCGGGTGGTGGTGCATCTCGACATGCCCAACGCTCCCGAAGAGTATTTTCAGGAGGCAGGCCGGGCCGGTCGTGACGGGGCCCGCGCCTACGCCGTGCTGCTCTATGCCCGGCGCGACAAGGCCAACCTGCACAAGCGACTCACCGAGGAGTTTCCCGACAAGAAGTTTGTGCTGAAGGTCTACGAGCGGGTGAGCAACTTCCTCGAGATTGCCCTCGGTTGCGGCATGGATTCGATATTCGAGTTCAACCTGAAGCGCTTCTGCACCACCTTCAACTACACCGCCACGCCGGTGCTCAATGCCTTGAAAATACTCACCATATCGGGCTACATCGAGTTTATCGAAGAGACCGACACCCTCTCGCGCGTGATGATTCTGGTGCACCGGGAGGAGCTCTACAACCTGCGCGACTGCGACCCGCAGACCGACCGCGTGCTGCAATGTCTGTTGCGCTCCTACACCGGGCTCTTTGCCGACTACATATACATTCACGAAGATCTGCTGGCCCAGCGGCTCGGCATCGACCAGCATGCCGTCTACGAAGCACTGCTCAAGCTGAACCGTCTGCATGTGCTCCACTACGTGCCCCGGCGGCGCACCCCCTACATCGTCTACACCCGCGAACGCATGGAACCCCGCTACGTGCACATCACCCGCGAGGCCTACGAAGAGCGACGCAAACGCATGGCCGACCGCATCGAGAGCATGATTACCTATGCCACCTCGACCCGCTGCCGGCAACAGATGCTGCTCGAATACTTCGGAGAGAAAAGCGACTACGAGTGTGGCTGTTGCGACAACTGCATCGAACGGCGCAAACACGAGCGCCCCTCGATACAGCGCCCTGCACAGATAGCCCGGGCCGTGCAGCAGGTAATCGGTACCGGCACCGTGAGCCGCAACCGGATAGTCGACTCGCTCCCCTATCCCGAGGACGAAGTGATCGAAGCCCTGCGCTTCCTGCGAGATGAAGGATTCGTCGTCTGCGAAGACGAAATTCATTATAGAAACAAGGAATAAAAAGAGATAAAAAAAGATTTAGGTATTTAGGTATTAACAAGTAAGGTTTTAAGAAAATGATTAAAGGTTTTTGCTACATCATGCTCTTCTATGTACTGGGAGAGATGGTAAGCCTGCTCATCGGGAAACTCATTCCCGGCAGCGTGTGCGGCATGATATTGCTGTTCCTGGCGCTAACCCTCAAGTGGGTACGCCCGCGCGACGTCGACAAGGCCGCCTCGGCCCTCACCCGCAACATGGCCCTCTTCTTCGTCCCCGCCAGCATCGGACTCATGCACGAGTACAAGATACTCATGAGCAACTGGGTGGTCCTGCTCACCGTCTCGGTAGTGACTACACTGCTGGTCATCATCGTGGTGGGAGTCACCGAAGAGCATCTCGACCGCAAACTGTCGCGCAAGAAAGGAGGGGTTGAACAATGAACGCCATATTCTCCTCCACGCCCTTCATCCTGCTGCTGGTTCTGGGCAGCTATCTGGCCGGTTGCAAACTGCATCAGAAAAAACATATCGCCCTCTTTCACCCCCTGCTGGTAGCCATGGTGCTCATCATCGCGCTGCTCTCGCTGCTCGACATCGACTACGACACCTTCTGCGCCGGCAGCAGCTTCATCAGCTTCCTGCTGGGCCCCTCGGTCGTTGCCCTGGGATATGCACTCTACGAACAGATCGAGCAGATACGGGGCAAAGAGATTCCCGTGCTCACGGCCGTCTTTGCCGGAGGTATCGTGGGCATCGTGAGTGTCATCGCCATCTGCCGCATAATGGGAGTCGACGAAGCCATCACCTCGTCGCTGCAACCCAAGTCGGTTACGATACCCATCGCCATCTCTCTCTCGGAGCATTCGCACGGCATCCCCTCGCTCACGGCCGTCATCGTATTTGGTTGCGGATTGCTGGGCGGCATCATCGGCCCGGCCGTACTCGACCGCTGCCACGTCAACAGCCGCATAGCCCGCGGTCTGGCCCTGGGTTCGGCCGCCCACGGACTGGGTACCGCCCGCGCCATCGAGCTGGGAGCCGTCGAAGGTGCCATCAGTGGCCTGGCCATCGGTCTGATGGGGGTCATCACCTCGCTCCTCATCCCGGTGTTCGAAACCCTCATGCGCTGACAATCACTCCCCACGACCGTGAGCCGTGGGCTCCAGAGCGAAAATAAATAGAATATTTTGGGGCTAACCCTTGTATATTCCAATAAAAGGCGCTATCTTTGCAACGCTTTTACAAAAAGCACCAAGGTTAGATTCGCTAGCTCAGCTGGTAGAGCACAACACTTTTAATGTTGGGGTCCTGGGTTCGAGCCCCAGGCGGATCACCGAAAAGCCAGACACTCCGATAATCGACCGATTATCGGAGTGTCGCTTTTTAAAAGTCCCCTATTATTCTCGCCGAGGCGGGGCAGTAAGTTCTCCCGCCCAGCTTGAAAAGAGTATCCCCTCTGTCTCAATCCAAAGCCCGAAAGTTGAAATCGGACTTATTGCAACAGGCCTTTTGATAGTCAAATCCATAGAGACGCATGTACGCCTCTTTGATCTCTTTGGCCCCGTTGTAAAACGGATCGGCGGTGTGTAGCTGAGTGGTTACGGTTACCTCCATTTCGGGAGTCAATACGGTGCCGTTTACCCGTCTGATTTTTTTCGGCGTTACTTTAAATACCCTTGACATATCGATTTTTCGTTTTAAGTGAAACATTTTTGATTAACGATATGACAAAGGTAACCTCACCGATATGCCGGAACGAAGCACAGGTGAAAGCATTTTACCAAATTTATTCCAAGGGCTTATTTCCTTGTTTCAACAAAGATATCCCCTCCTCTATCGGGAGTGTCGGGTGGTATCGTTGCCATACCTCCCGGGCCAACTCGCACATTCGCTTTTTGACCCACTCGGGCTCGACCACCTCTATCTGCCCCGCCTGCTGCAACAGCAGTTGCATGAAGTCGAAGGTGGGGCGTACCCACAACTCGAAGGTAATCGACTTGTCGTCGCGGGCTATTTCGCGCTGCGACGCATGCAGCGGCAGAGTCTTGATATACCAGCGGGCCCAGTCGTAGGTCTTGATGACTACCCGGTCTATCCCTATATCGTCATCGGCCATAATGCCTACACACCCCTCGAAATAGTGGTCGATGTCGAAATCGGCGGGAAGCTCGAAAGGCTTGTCGGTAATCCCGACGCTCAACATGCGGTCGAGTGCATAGGTGTAAATGACGTTGCGTTTGGGACTATACCCGATGAGATACCAGCGACGACGAACCACTTTGAGGTGATAGGGCTCAACCTCGAAAGTATAGGCAGTCGGCTTGTTGAAGGACTGATATTCCAACTCGACCACCCGATTCTTGCGCATCGCCTGCAGGAGGATTTGCAGGTAACGGCTGCCCGAGGGTATCTGCTCGAACGAGATGCGGCTCTGCAAATGGCTGTCGGCCTGCACCTGGTTGAGGGTGGCATACGAGTCGATGAGCCACGAGCGCAGGTTGTTGCCCTGCAGCTCGTCGTCGGCTATGTAGTAGCCATAGCCGGCCTTGGGGTCGCACTCGACAATCACATCGAAGATGGTCTCGATGGCCTCCTTGTGGTTCATAAAGGTACGCCACGGGAGGCACTTGCCGTCGCCCAGGCCCGAGTCGGCCCAGGCTTCGCTTATCTGCCGGAAGGTGATGCGGGGGTGATTCTTAATGAGATCGACAAGCCATATATATCGGCCGAATTTGTTAGCTGCCATAGAGGTTAATGAATTATATTGGGTGAAGTTACGGTTTTGTTATGAAAAAATCAAGCATAGCCTTTATCGATTGAAGCCAATCTTTCCGCTCGACCCGCCCCGGCCTATCTTCTCCTCGTTACAGATTCGGATAAGATTCTCCCACGAGGGGGCAGTGCCGTCGACCACCTCGGTCAGGGTCACCTTGCGCACGATGTTGTCTATCTCGCCACCGCTGAAGTTGTAGGTCGCGGCCAGCCGGGTAGCCTGCTCGTCGGTGAGCACGGGCAGTTTGTCGAGCCAGATGTTTCGCTTGGCCTCGACCGAAGGCTTGTTGAAACGTATCTTGAAGAGGAAGCGCCGCTCAAAAGCCTTGTCGAGATTGTCGACCAGATTGGTCGTCGCAATCAGAATCCCGTCGAGCGTTTCCATCTCTTCGAGAATAATGTTTTGGATGGCATTCTCGGTCTGATCGATGCTACCCCTACCCGCCAGGTTCTGGCGGGTAGAAAAGAGGGTGTCGGCCTCGTTGAACAACAGGATAGGTTTCAATGCCGAGTGCTTGCATATACTGCGATAACGGGTAAATATCTGCTTGACAATCTTCTCGCTCTCGCCATACCACATGCTCTTGGAGGCACTTATATCGACCTGCACAATATCGCGTCCCGACTGGCGGGCCCACTGCATGACCGACTCGGTTTTGCCCGTACCCGGTTCCCCATACAGCAAGACGGCTATTCCCCGGGGGAGCGATTTGGCCTCGAGCCGGGCGACCAATGTCCGATAGTTCTCTTCGTTCAACACGTTGCCTACCAGCGACAGTTGCTCCTGCTCTTCTGGCGAAAAGAAGAGCCGTTTTCCCCGAATATCGGAAGCTTGAATCACCCCCTTGCTATCGACCTTCTCCATAAAAAAAAGGGCATCCTCTCCGAAATAGAGTTCTTTCCCCTGGTCGGTAAGTATCAGTTTCGTCTGTTTCCCAAATGAACTGCTCTCGGTTACCATCTCGACCAGATCGAGTTGCTGCAACTTATGCAATCCATTCTTGAAGAGGCTCAAATTGGCACTGCAATCTTTCGGGGAATAGATACGGTTTAATATTACGAGCTCAACACCCGAGCCATTGATGCAACCTTCGCACGCCAGATAGAATAAGATTCTGTAACCGGGCTCTTCAATCAGGTTCTGCACTTTGGCCAGGCTGGAGATGTGATGGTTGTCCCTCTCCATCGCAACCAGTTTTGCTTCTATTCTATAGGTATCCCTCGCGGTTTTGGTTCCGTGCCTGGAGCGGTCGATATACTCCTCGACCATTTTTGCAAAGCCGTAGCAATCGGTCTCTACATTCGTCTTGAGCCGCTCAAAATCTTCACCCAGGAAAAGGCGCTCCCCTGCGGTTGTAAGTTCCAGATACTTCTTGTCTACCAGCTCTATCAATCCGGCGACAACCAGCGGATGTTCTCTGGTGAGTAAAGCATGCTTTGCCTGTAAGCGTACCCCATAGTTCATATAGATATCTTCCAGAATATCATCCACATTCGAATTGCTATTCTCGGTAAAATCGAAACACCGTTGATAAAAGATCATTCGATTATCCAGTTGAGGCACTACACCCTTCAACTCTTTCACCAGCGACATTTCGGCATTCTCCCGCTCCAAAAACTCGATGCGGCTCAGAGAATCAGCTTCAGAAGAACTTCTATTTCGCAGAATCTTGTCAATTGCCTTGCAAAAGTCATATTGATTAAACGCATTTCTCTGCATATACTCTTTCGGATGGGGCATCTTGTTTTCCAGGATAGACTCAATCACATAATCGGGTATCATGAACATCTGTTCTACCACTCGAGATTCACTCTTGTTGGTCTGTATCACCAGATGCTTTCGAATCAACGATCGGATAGCCACTACATACTCCATCATCTGCAACAGCGTACAATCGAAGTAAGCGACCAGGTCGTTCAAGTCGTTCTTCCGCCCTCCGCATCCACGATCAAAAAGAGCCGTAAAGACAACAGCCTCATCCACATTATCCAAATGAAGGCGAGCCTGCACCTCGCCCAACAACCCCGAAAGCTCTTCCCCGGTAAGTCCCTTGAGTTTCCGATTGTGCAATTTCGAAGCCGTCAGTTTAAGCAGTTGAATCATCGTTCTTTCCATACTTCTCTAAATTTATGCCACAAAGTTACATATGGGAATATGCCAAAATATAGCATAGGTTTGGAGAGATGCGAAATTTTTTCATATCCCGGCAACAGCTTCACCGCCATCCCTGTACGCACCGAGGGCAACCTGTCGGCCAGATAGACCGACGGGTCGCCCTCGGAGAAAACGGGATAGGTAACCAGGTACCTACTCCAGTATGTCGGCCGGAGCCAGAGGCATGTAGGGACCGTCTTTCACCTCGAAGATGACGGTACCGCTGCACAACACCTCGATGGTGTGCCACTGCCCGCGGGGAATGTTCACGCCATAGGCTCCCTTCGTGGGATCGAGTTCGTAATGGGCCGTCACCTGACGGTCCTCGTTGTAGAAGTCGACATTGAGCCGGCCCCGCAACACGACATAGGTCTCGGCCGTGTACATGTGGCGGTGTATGGGCAACACCGTGCCCGGCTCGAGCGCATTGAGCAGACGTTGCGCAGGGGCGTCGAGCGTCTCGTGAAAGTTGTAGTTCATGCGCAACCGGGGGCTGGCCTGGGCTTCGGCCGTCACCTGGTCGAGCAGTTTCTCGTCGATAATCATTTTTTGGCTCCTTTCTTTTTGTAGTTTTCGATGGTTCCGAAGAGGTCGTTCATGCACTTGTCTCTTCTGAAATGGCGCTGGTAGTAGTGATATCCGTTGCGCCCCTTCTGCTCGAGCTCCTGCTTGGGGACCCGCGAAATGGAGAGCACGAGGCGCACCATCTTGTCGATAGAGTCGGCATTGGCACCATAGCCGCACCGCGCCTCGCGGACCACCGACTGGGCCTCGCCGTTGGCCATCACCAGCACGGGCTTGGCATTGAGCATATAGGCCGGCAGCTTGGCCGGCAGGGTCACATTGAATGCGTTGTTGTTGCAGAGCGAGAGCAACATGATGTCGGCTTTCTTGAAAAAGGCCGACATGTACTCTATCGGATAGCGTTTGTAGAGATGGACCGTATCTTCCATTTCGCGGCTCTGCACAAACTGCTGCACCCACTTCTTCTTGCGGCCGTCGCCGATGAAAATCCACTGTATGCATTTGTCGTCCTTCAACCGCTCGGCCACACGCATCACGTTCTCGAGGTTCTGGGCCTCGCCCAGATTCCCGGCAAACATGATGCGGAACCCATCGGGCAACGGGGGCAGCTGATCTTCGCTCACCTCATCGCCCTGCAAGGCATCTTCACCCCAGTTGGGCAAGTCCTCGATGCAGTCATTGCGCACGCCGCGCTGCTGCAACAGCGACCGCACACCGGGTGCCGCGATAAAAATCTTGTGACAGTTGCGATATATGCGACGCATGATTTTGTCGACGATGCCAATGATGTATTTGTTGGTGATGCCACCGGCTGCCAGACTCTCGGGCCACACATCGAGCAGCCAGAAGTAGATGGGTATGTGCTGTATCTTCTTGGCCAGCACGGCGGGAATGCCGATAAAGGCCGGCGAAAGTTCTTGCACGAAGATGAAATCGAACTTCTTGCGGAGCACAATGCTCAACGTATAGATAAAGGTGAAGAAGAGGCTCGACACGTAGTTGAGCACCATGCGTATGGCCCGGCCGTTGCCGCGCGGTATCACCGGCACGCGTATCACGTTCACCCCGTTGACTACCTCGCGCCGGCGGCGCCACATGCCATACCCGTCGTAGAAACGGCCCTGCGGGTAGTTGGGGATACAGGTGATGACCGTAACCTCGTAGCCCCGCTTCACCATCTCGAAGGCTACGTCGTTACCCCTGAAGGTCTCGGGGTAAAAATAGTTGGTCAAAAGCAGACAGCGCTTACCTTTCACTCCAGACGACTCGCTTGACATAATCGGTATAGGATAAGATGATTCGTACTACCTTGTCGCTCACGTTGGGTATCGAGTAATCGGCTACCGGGCGGAAGTTGCGGTGCTCGAGATTCTGGTCCTGCAACTCGGCCAACCCTTGCATCACCCGCTCGGGATTGAGACCCACCATCATCACCGAGGCCTCCTCCATCGCTTCGGGACGCTCGTGCGCCTCGCGGATATTCAGGGCCCGGAAGTTGAGAATCGACGACTCTTCGCTGATGGTGCCGCTATCGGAGATGACCGCCCGGGCATTGAGTTGCAGCTTGTTGTAATCGCTCAATCCCATCGGTTTCATCAACCGCACCAAGGGGTCGAATTCGACCCCGGTCTGCTCGATTCGCTTGCGGGTGCGGGGGTGGGTCGACACGATAACCGGATAGCCGTACTCCCGGGCAATGCCGTTCAGAATCGTCACCAGATTGCCGAAGTTGCGGTCGCTCGAGATATTCTCCTCGCGATGAGCCGAGACCACGAAGTAACGGTCGCGCTCGAGCCCCAATGTCTCGAGTATGGTCGACGCCTCGATCTTGGGCAGGTAGCGGTTCAGCACCTCGTACATGGGGCTGCCGGTCTTGATTACGCGGTCGGCCGGGATGCCCTCGTGCAGCAGGTATTCACGGGCGATGCTGCTGTATGTCATGTTGATGTCGGAGATATGGTCTACAATCTTGCGGTTGCTCTCCTCGGGGACCCGTTGGTCGAAACAGCGATTACCGGCCTCCATGTGGAAGATGGGGATGTGCCGCTTCTTGGCCGCAATGGCACAGAGGCACGAATTGGTATCGCCCAGCACCAGGAAGGCCTCGGGCTTGACCTGCTCGAGCACGGGGTCGATGTTGATCAATATCTGCCCGGCCGTAGAGGTAGCGTTGTTGCCCGCCGCATTGAGGAAGTAGTCGGGCTTGCGCAATCCCAGGTCCTGGAAAAATATCTCGTTCAACTCATAGTCGTAGTTCTGGCCGGTATGTACCAGCACATGGTCTATGGCTGGACTGGCGTCCAGTTTCTGCAACACGCACGAAAGTCGGATGATTTCGGGTCGTGTGCCCACCACAGTAAGCACTTTCAAAGGTTTCATAATCTTATATTGAGTTGTTTCATGGTTCTTGTTCTACGGGTTCGAAATAGGTATCGCCGTCGTCGGGATCGTACCACTCGTTGATCCAGAACTGGGCATACAGTATTTCATCGCCGATATTCGATATATTATGCGTATACCACACGGGCATATCGACATAGGCCGGACGCTCGCCGTCGAGGTAATAATCGAGCACCTCGTCGGTACCCACCCGGCGCAGCTGTATGCGGGCCTTGCCCTTGATGACGACAAAGCGCTCCATCTTGCGCGTGTGATAGTGGTTGCCCCGAGTGACGCCGGGCACCGTGGTCGAGAAGCTCACCTGCCCCCCTACCCCTATCTTCACCGTCTCGACAAAACTGCCGCGTGCATCGGTGTGCTGCACCAGCTGCACCGGGAAGTGCTGCTTCATGTCGATGTAGCTGCGGAAGGTGTTGAACAGATTCCACTCGTGCCGGTTACAGAGCGGCGGGATAATGCCCTGCTCGAGGTAGAGGCTCTTGAACTGGCCGAAGCGGTCGAGCACCTCGCTCACCTTCATGGCAAAGTCGAAGGGCACTTCGTCGCGTTCGACCACCACCTCGGCAATCTCGGACTGACGGCGGATCCGCTTGCAGATGTATTCGCACAACGAACCCACATAGATGAGATGCACCTCGCTGTCCTGCATCACCACCGGCTCCTCGCCGTGGGTCAACTTATAGGCAAACGTAGCGATAAACGAGTTGTAGTTGGGGCGGCCGAAGGGTCCGAAGACATTGGGTACCACCAGCCCGGTGAACGAGGCCCCCTGACGGCGGGCCCACTCCTCGAACAGGCGACGCCCCTCGCGCTTGCTGCGGCCGTACTCGTTGTCGCGCTCCTCCTGTGTACTCGACGAAAAGAGCACATAGGGGCGCACCTCGGTCGACTCCATCGCCTCGATGAGCTGTCGCACCAGCTTCACGTTGGTCTCATACAGCACCTGCGCATCGGGGTGACGGTTCATTGCCGCCAGATGCACAATGACATCGCACTGCCGCACAAACGCCTCCAGCCGTTCCCGGTCGGCAAAAAAGGAATCCTCGAAAGGTATCCGCTCGAACACTTCGGACCAGAGCCCCAGCGTATGGTACAGATGTGTACCCACGAAACCGGCCTGCCCGGTAATTCCTACTCGTATCATACCCCCTCCTATGCTTTCAGGTTCAAATCGTCACGCACCAGATTGAGCTTGAGCAGCAATTGCTTCATCTCCTCCACGTCGAGGCGATGCGTGTTGTGAGAATGATAGTCTTCGATTTGCGAAACCACCTTGTTGCCCTCGACAAAATACTTGTCGTAGTTCAAGTCGCGGCTGTCGCACGGGATACGGAAGTAGTTGCCCATATCCACGGCACGCGCCATCTCCTCGCGAGTCACCAGCGTCTCGTACAACTTCTCGCCATGACGGGTGCCGATAACCTTCACCGGCGTATCCTTGCCATAGAGCTGCTTCAGGGCCGTGGCCAGAGTCTCCAGCGTAGCTGCCGGCGCCTTCTGCACGAACAGGTCGCCGTTGTGACCATGCTCAAAAGTATATACCACCAGGTCTACCGCATCGTCGAGCGTCATCATAAAGCGCGTCATATTGGGGTCGGTCATCGTAATCACGGCATTATTCTTCATCTGGTCGATCCACAAGGGGATGACCGAACCGCGGCTCGCCATCACGTTACCGTAGCGCGTGCAGCAAATCGTAGTCGTCGCCGAGTCGCCCAACTGACGCCCCTTGGCGATAGCCACCTTCTCCATCATCGCCTTGCTGATGCCCATGGCATTGATGGGATAAGCCGCCTTGTCGGTCGAGAGCACCACCACATTCTTCACCCCGTGTTCGATAGCCGAGTCGAGAACATTCTCGGTCCCCAACACATTGGTACGCACCGCCTGCATGGGGAAAAACTCGCACGAAGGCACCTGCTTCAAAGCCGCAGCCGAAAATACATAATCGACCCCGGTCATGGCCCCGTCGATACTGCGCTTGTCGCGCACATCGCCAATATAGAATTTTACCTTGGGATTTTGCAGCCGATGGCGCATATCGTCCTGCTTCTTCTCATCGCGACTGAATATGCGAATCTCGCGCACGTCGCTATCGAGGAAACGTCGCAAAACGGCATTACCAAAAGAACCTGTTCCACCGGTAATGAGCAATACCTTATCTTTAAAAATAGACATAATGTTATATATTAGATTTACTGTTTTGTCACTTGGTTTATCAGGTCGACCAGTCTCCGGCATTGATGCTCGGGCGACTTATAGGTCAATATATAGTGTCGGGCCTTTTGTCCCAATGCCTGCAACGACGCTTCGTCCCGACTCAATATCTCGTCGATTTTCCGAGCCAAAGCCTCTTCCGAAAGCTCGTCGACGGTAAAGCAATAGTCGTAATACTCCTGCGGAATACCCGGCAACTTATACAGCAAAGCAGGCGTGCCGGAAGCCAAATACTCGATTGTCTTCGAAGGGAACGAATATTTGGTAAATTCCCCTTGTGGCGTACGGGGATTGATTAGTAACGTCGCCTTGCGCTGCCAGGCCAGAATCGACTCGCGAGGCAGCTGTCCCTGATATACAATGCGACGGTCCTCGGCAGCACACTTTTGCAAAAACTCCCGTGAATTGCCATCGCCACAAATCACCAACCGATAATCGGGATTCTTCAACGACATGAAGCTCTTCAACAAAGTCAGTATGCCATATCGCGAATCCAAAGTACCCGTGTAAAGCACAATCTTCGTGCTATCGGTTACTCCACAACTATTCACATCGTCGACAGTCGTCGACGACTCGTCGGCATAATACATACCCTCGATGACCGTAGACGCTTTCTCACCGACCGGTAACCGCTCCCGCATGTATTCGCTCAAAAGCACGTAGCCGTCGACCTGCCGGTACAACCGTTGTTGCACCTGCCGGTTGATGGCATGAAATACCGATTTTATGCCCGACCTGTCGGAGTCCATATATTCGGGTAAATCGGGAACGACAAGAACAATCCTTACATTCTTTCTTTTCCGCTTCACATCGACGGCCGCTTTTAGTATAATCCGCAAATCCAAATTTTCGAAGAATCCCAAACGAAGCGTCCACAAAATTGAGGAATTGGAAAAACGAAGCGTTCAAAAATCGTCATACGCACATGGACAAGAAAGCACCGAAAAAACATATTTCTTCGGTGCTTTCTTATTGCTCTATATTTTGGTTATCTTACAATAAATCATTAACTTTACGCCAAAGGAATGGGGAACTATCCCTTTAATATAATGCGATTTTAATACCATTATAAGGGTATTTCATTAGGCGGCAGAATCGGCGTGCTGCTTGTAGAGCATCATGTCGGTATAGGTGGCATTGTAGTTCATGTGGGCGTTGAACTCGGCTTTCGTACAGCCATCGAAGGGGTTGCCGACGTTCTTGTTTCTGCCTATCCAGTCGCACAATTCGAGTATGGAGGACTTGTTGGAGGTAAAATAGACAAACGAATGGCCGGAGAGAATGGTCAGGACGTCGAGATAGTCAGATAGCCGCCAGTACATGGTATAGGTGCCTACCTCGGTTGACAGGTATGGGGGATCGATCAGGAATACTACACCGGGGATATTCTTATACTCCTCGAACACTTCCCGGTAGTCTTGGCTGGTGATTTCCAGCCCTTCCAAATAATCGAGGCATTTTGGGTAATCGGTTTTTCGAATATTGTTATAAAGAGCCTCTCTCTTTAACTCGGGTATGCTCAATTTGTACTTCATTGAAAACATAATCGAGGAGGAGAGCGTGATGAAGTCTACATATCCGGTGTCTCGTTCTTCTTGCTGAATGCGCTTGAAAATTCGTTCGCGAAGGTCGCCTGTAATTGCTTTGTGTCGGGGTACGGCATCACCTACTATTGCACGAATATCGGCGATTAGATGGTTGGTACGTGGTATGTTTTCGAGCCGACGGCGGTAGTTATCGAAGTCGTTGTACACCACGGTGGCGTTGGGCTTGCACCGCTTGGTGATGTGGGAGAGCAGACCGGAGCCACCGAAGAGATCGACGAAGGTGGCATCGTCGGGGAACTGGTCGAGGACTTTCATAAATTCACGCGCGAACATGCGCTTCTGCCCTACGAACGGGAGTGGTGCGGAGAGGTACAGTTTCTTTTTCATCGGTGTTAGTTTGTTGGCTACAAAGGTATTGTGCTACCCTTACCGCACCATGCCGGGAGTGTACCCTTACACTGCACCCAGCATGCAGTCGCTTTTGAAGCGGCGAATGAGGTCATAGACCTTTCGCTCGCATACACCATACTTTTCGGCCATGAGGGCTACGATATAGGAGGTTTTCTCACCATCGGCCAGCAGCCGGGCATAATCGTTGTACAGCTCGATGTAGCACACGTCGTCGAGGCGTACACCAGTGGCTCGACAGATTGTCAGCAGCTCCCGATTCAATTTCAACAGTTCGATTACTTTCATTTCCACAAAAAATAGTATATTTGCATATCTCACTTACATACAACGTATAAAAAACCACGAGAGTGGCCAAGGGTATTTGCCCCCGGTCGCGCTCTCGTGGCGTATATACGTTAATATGTAGGTGAGATGACTATTAACAGGCCGGGGGCTTTTCATTCTCCCCAGGCCTTTGTGGATTGGCTATGCGGGTTCTCCGCTGTCGCCGGACAATGCACTGAACATCTTTTCCACCAACAATCTGGTCTCTTCGACGGTTGAGGTCATGGAATAGACATTCATGTTGAAGCTGCCTTGGCCTACGGTGACATGGCCTTTTTCGGTTCCGTTTTCCATAATCCGGTAGTTGACCGATTGAAGGGTTTCTACCGGTTCTTCTCCATTATAGGAGCGGCTGATGTTTTCGCTGATTTTCACTAATTCAATCATACGTTGCTTTTTAAGAGGGTTATGTTACGATAATTTGTATTGCTGTTTGAGGCAAAGAATCCATCACGTTGTCGATTACGGTGCCATAGTCGTCTACCGGGCGCACTTTGGCCGAAACGGTGTAGGTGTGAGTGCCTGTTGTGGGTCTGGAGCCTGTGAGTTGTTGAATGGTCGCTCTAACTTGTGCTATAAGTCCGGAGTTAAATGTCTGCATGACTTTGTAAGAGCCGTATCCTTGGGTAATGATTTCGAATTCGTATCGGGTACCGTTTGGCGGATTGCCATTGGGGAAGCTGTATGATAGGGCAATGGCGGCGGTCTGGTAATTGCCTGTGATGGCTAAGAATCGGCCCAGTTTTACGTAGACATATCGACTTGTAACCTGGGCCGTCATGGCTATGGCGTTGGGTACGGGAAAGTAGTCGGCCACGGTGATTTGGGTGTCGACGGCTGTCCAGTATTCGAAGGTCTTCTTATCGATAAGGAAGAGAGTCATTTTGAGTGTCGATTCGTTCGTGGCCTTTCCGGGGAATGTGTCGCTTTGCCCTGCAGGAGGCCTGACGATGACGCCGTCGCTGAACATCTTTACCCGGAAAGAGGAGTTCCAGGTGTTTCCTGTTTTCAGTGTGGTGACGGCGTTGGTTGTGGTATTGGTGAGCAGCCGGGCGTAGCTGCTGCCGTTCCCGTCGGTGACGAGAATGGCCGGATAGTAATCACCGATACTCTTGTCGGAAGCCAAGGCCAGCCACGATTCGACGGGTACTCCTGTTGAATTGACCGAGGCGTAGCTGATGTTGACGAACAGGTAGGGAGTATCGACATTGATTTCGTCGATCTGGCTGCCAGTGAGGTTGGGCCGTGCATTATGGTCGTAGCCGTCGAAATCGCTGAGGCGGCAGTAGTCGGTGCCGGGGTGGGGATAGGCCACATACTCAAAGGTCGTGTCGTGTATGGCTACGATGCTGGTGCCGTGGGGTATCGTGGCTTTGAGTCCGTAGCGTATACCTTGGTTCTTGTCTGTGTCGCTGCCTTCCCATTGGTCGATGTAGGTGGTGACTCCTCCGGCCTGTTGGGGATAGTTGTCTGAGAGGGGTGCGGCTTGCGGATAGCGCACGGGTTTGTGGCGGCTCCATTTGTTGATACGCCCGGGGTAGCCGCCTTGAGAAATGGGCCTTTCGAGGGCGACGATACCGGCCACGTTCCACACTCCGTTTGCCGGGTAGATGCCCAGCAGGTTGTAGGGGTCGGTTATCGTCACCGGGGCTACGATTTTGTTATTGCTGATTGCCATTTTCTTTTCCTTTCATTTTGGATAATTCTCTCTTCAACTTGTCTATTTCTTTCCTTAGATTCTTGACCAGTCGGGCGGTTTCCTGGGCGGCTCCGGCTATGGTATTGATGTAGTCGGGCGAAAGGTAATTGAGGGCTCCGTAACCGTCGGCCGTCTCGTAGGCCATCGATGGCAATATCTCTTTGGCTTCTTGGTATATCAACCCGGTATGGGGGTTCTCGTCTACGCCTCCTTTGTCTCGTTCGCGGGCTTGTTGGGTGTATCGGAAGTCGCACACCTTGCCCATTGCCAGGAGGCGGTCGATATAACTTCGGGTGTAGTCGAAGTCTTGCTTCAGGCGTTTGTCGGAGGTGGTCAGGGCGGTGACCGAGCCTTGGGCTGTGAGGTTGCCACTCATGGTTATATTTCCTACGTCCGTGAGGTCGCCTCTAATGTTTCCAGTGCCGTCGAAGGGCTGCCCCCAGAGGGTACAGGTATTGTCGAAATAGGTGAAACTACCATCTTTCAGTACGACTACGGCGTTTTCTATTGCGTTGCTGGTATTGGCCGGCTTGTCGGGGGTAGTTTCGATGTTGCCTGTATAGGTGTCGATGTAAAGGTAGTCTTTCCCGATAATCCGGTATCGAAACTGGTTTTTCCATTGGACGTTGGTCTTTACCCACACATTGCCTTCGGCATCGATGCAAGCCTGTATATAGAGTTCTCGTTGCGATTTCGATTTTTTGACGGTCATCAGATTGAGCGAAGTGGCTCCTTCGCCACAAGTGATGTAGAGGCGGCTGTAAACCGCGCTGCTGTATACATAGTTTTCGATGGCTTCGATTTCGATGACTATGCCGGAATAGTTGGTGTTGTTGTCAGTGACGGTGGCTATTTTGTTCCAGTACCAGTAGCTTGTACCGTCGATGTAGTTATGAGCGGTTAGGGAGATCCATCCGGCCTCTTGGTAGTGGTAAATGTCTTTATTGAAAAAGGCATTGGTGTTGGCGGCAGTTCCGGCAGAGGTGGCATATCCTGCATTCGTGGCGTAATCGGCATTTTGGGCTTTGCCTGCGGTCAGGGCGGTGTAGGTGCCGCTTACGTTATTGATTTCGGCCAGCGAATAAGTGGGCTTGTTGGGTTGCTGTGCCCAGTCGGGGACGGTAATGCCCTTGACAACAACCACCCCGGCCTCCGTATCATTGACCACAGTCACCACATTACCCGTGCCCATGTAGGTGAATCTACGGCTTGCTCGTTTCCATATCTCGTTGATGGCATAAGCGTTAAACGTGTCGGTGAGTGTGGCGTTGTCGAACGTGCCGCCCAAGTCATCGAAGCCATAGACGAGCTTGATGAGCCCTCCGCCGCCACCGCCGCCCCCTTCGAGGCTGCCGAGGCCGAGGGCCGAGAGGCTGCCGGTAGTGTAGAGGCTGACCGGCTCCCCGTTCTTGGCGTCATATACCTTAATCGCCTTGTTGGTGGCATCCCAAATCAAGGTCGCCCCGCCGATGGTGACCCTGCCGTCGACGTCGAGTTCGGTAAAGGGTACCAGCGGGGTGACGTTGAGCAGCTTCCCGCTCTCCGCATCCTCGTGAAGCTCGAAGATGTTGAGGTAGGCATCGATGAGCTTGTCGCCGAAAAAGAAAGCCCCGAGGTTGGTGTCGATTTTCCCCTTTTTGTCCCACCGGATATTGCCGGCGGCGAGGTAGCCGGTGCCGTCCATGCGGATAAGGGCCGTGGCCTCGTCGCCGGTAAGTTCCTCCTTTTCGGTGTAGGTGCCGGTCTCGGCGTCGTAGGTAAAGCGGTCCACAGGGTCGCCGCCCGCCCAATAGGAGATGCTGCTGGTGCCTTGGTCGAGGCCGCTCACCCCGCTCATGACGACATACTCCCCCTCAGGGGTGCGATAGCCGAGCTGCACGAGACTCGTGGCAATGACGCCCCCGTCGATGTTGGTATCGTTACGAAAGGCTTCTTTGAGATATTCGCGCTCCTCGAGGGCCTTGTCGAGGTCGTCGTAATGCTCGGTGATGAGTTTGCCTTTGATTCGAAGGGTTTTGGTTGTTGAGTCGTAGACCAGATAGGAGCTTTGGTCGGGGGCACCGACAGCGAGGTCGCCGAGGACTTTGAAGAAGGCCCGGGCGGTGGTCATGTCGAATCCTTGGGCGATGATTTCTTTTCCTTCCAAAGTGTAGGAGTCGATGCCCTGCAACATCTTGATGCTGGGGGCGTCGATGGCGACGGACGAGATAATGATGGCATTCTGGCGCATGGGCTCTTCGGTACCGCCCACGACGGGGTCGTAGCCCAATTGGATAAGGGTGTCACCGGCCACGGGGATGTCCGAGCCGGTGTCGGCGTCGGTCTTGGAGAGGTCGACGTAGTTGTCGCCGATGCCGACCACCTTGCGCCAGTAATAGCGGGGCTTCAAGGCCTCCGCCCGGTCGACTGCCCGGCAGATGGCCATATCACCCACGGCAAAATCGTTCTCCGGGGCGACATTCCCGTCGTCCGCATAGCAGCGGTAATGTTCGTCGAACTCCTCCACCCGGTAGAGGCTGGCGAAGGAGGCCGAGCTGATGATGTATTCGCCAGCGATGTGGGTGACTCGGTTGACCTGTGTCTCCTGTATGATAGCCTTTTTGCGAATAAAGATGTTGTCGGCTTCTATATAGGTGTTACCCTGCTCGTCGGTGCGGAAGGTTCCGCCGCTCACAAGGGAGGAGTAGTTGCCGATGTCGAGACCTTGCAGAAAGGTGATTTTAGCTTGGGCGGTGTCGGGCCGCAGGCGACTGAGGGACTCTTTCAATACCCGCCGTGCGCTGAAGACGTTGTTGTCGGTCGGCAGGGTGTTGTCCCAACTGCGTATGAGGTCGGGAAAAGAGCCCGACGTGGCTTCCCGTACATAATTCTCCACTGCGGTGATGTTGCTGTTGATGGTTGCCATCGTGCCGGTGCTCGTGGCATCGCTGATTTCGAGGTCCATCTGCGAGGGGAGATTCACCTTTCGGGTGATTTTGGTGATGCGGCTGCTGCGGAAGCCGGTATCCGGGAAATACTTGCCGCTCTCCAACCTCACCCGGCGCCCCACATAGAGGTCGATGGCGTGATTTTCGATATAGACATGGTCGGTCGGTGCCTTGTAGCGGCTCACGTCGATGGCGTTCTCCTCGTTGTACCTGTCGACTGCCTCCTTGAACTCCTGCTCGGCCATCGGGTAATACTTCTCAGGCATTCGTATGTTCCACAGGATATATTTATCCTTATCCCTTGGACACAATGTGTCGTTGGGCAGTTGGGTGTCGTCGTCATACGGCCAGATGGTGATGATTTCAAATTCCCGCGTGTTGCTATTGAAATTCACCTCAAAATAGTAGGTACCGTCGGCCTCGTCGCCCAGACCGGCCAGTTTCGATCCCTCCTGGAACGACACACGCTTCACCTGGTTGGCCAGCTCGTGCTTGTTGGGGTCGAAATCGAGGGTGTCGTCCTTGAAATACCAGATTGTAAAGGGATTGCCATCTTCGTCTTTCGCCTCTTCCTTGCGCACCGAGCTCACGATACCGATGCGCCTGGGATAGATGTCGGCAAAGGCTTCGGACTCGTAGTGGTGCCACACACCGTACTTCTCGACATTCACATCGACGTGTTTCACGCCTCCGGGCAGTTGCAGGCGGGAGTGTCCATACGTTTCGGGATCAATGTTGCGGCTGCTGCCCACCGGATAGAGCCGGGTGTAGAACTTGGCATTGTCGGCCATATCGCTGCTCAGCGATAGCAGGCCCTTGCCGTAGGCCAACGTCACCTCCTCGCCTTGCTCGCAGCGGCAGATGTTGACGGTTTGCCCCTCGACCCACCACTCGGCGCGGTGGCCAGACTTCTCGGCCACCTCTTTGAGGGCCTCGTCGCAATACTTGCCGAAGTAGTCGATGACGATATTGTCGGTACCCTCGACCGTGCCCACCTTCCAGTCGGTTGTGCCCATGCCGTTGTTGATGCTCTTGACGATCAGGGCAACGTGGTCACGAGGCGGAGCGGTCAAGGTAAAGACCGGTTCGTCGTCGCCATCCGTGTCGTTGATGACCAGGAATCGCTTTACCAGGCTTTCGATGCCGTAGAGCTTGATGGCATATTTCCACTCGACCGTAGACGTTTGCTCGGGTTGATAACGCTCCATAAGCCAGTAACGCCGGCCCATGAACTCGGCGTAGTCATTCACCTCGAGGGGCACGTGTTCGTAGAGCGTGAACGACAGGCTGAGCACATTGTCGCCCTGCAACTCCATCTCCTGCGTCGAGTTGTCGTCGCAGGGAACCTGCGCCTTCGCTATGCCGTCGCTGCCGTAAATCGTTATCATCTCGTATACTGTTTTAAGGTCGTTTTAATGCTGTTATAAGTTCATTCAAATAGCCGGGACAGGCTCGCGGAATGTCACATAAAACCGGCTGGCCTGCTTGCCCACTTTCCAAAGATAAGTGAGCGGCTCATAATCGCTCGCCTCCTTGTAGAAGGTGCGAAGAGTCATTTCCAGGTCGGGGAAATTGATGTCGAGCCAACCACCGTCGCCCTGCTTCAGCATGGTGATAAATGCCCGGTACTGTGACAACCAGGCCTCCCGGGTGTCGGCATAGAGGGCAAAGTAGAGCTTGACGTCGCGCGCCTGGTTCTTCACGTCGAGCACGGCCGAATACTTCTCTCCGTTTTCTTCGCGAATATCCACGGCCACGTGCGACTTGGTTTTTGCCGGTGCCATAATCGCTTTCAGGTTGTTGCGGTCGCCTCGCTTCTTCTCGACCAGGAAAACGCCATAGTCGATCCAAATATCGACCCCGTTAATAATGACCTTACCTCTCAATATTGCATTCATACTCATTTCATTTTAAGCCCGTCTCTCACGATCTTCTTGATGTCCTCCTTTATCTCTCCCAGGTGCCTGGCACTGGTGCCGGTGTTCTCCTCGATGCGTCGCAAGTGGTCCACGGCTGCGCCCATCTGCTCGCTCACATCGCTCATCTTGTCGTCCATGCTCGACCAGTGCATCTGGCCGGAGACAAAGAGCCCTTCGAGCTTGGTACCCTGGTCTTGGCTCATGGCGGTGAAACCGCCCGATTTCCCGCTTTGGCTCGTGCCACTGTCGCCGGTATAGCCAGCTGCAGCAGCGATGCCGTCGCGTATATCGATACCCTGATTAACGATCGACTGCCACCAGTCTGTCAGCCACTCGATTTCGTTGTCGTCCAAGTTGCCGTCGGCCATCGCATCGCCATAGGCTTTACGCCATTTATCCACCTCCGATTTGAGCTGCTTGTCCAGTTCGGTCTTGAGCATGGTGCGCATAAACGTCTCGCTCAAGTCGTCGGCGAAATCCTCCCAACTCGACGACATGTCCATGAGCATGTCAATAAAGTTGTTGTACAGACTGTCAAAAGAGACCTGCGTGAGGCTTTCATAATAGGACTGTTCCAACTCTTTACGCTCTTTGGCGAAGGCGATGTATTTATCCATATATTGTGCCGCATCGTCATATCCTGCACTGGCATAGTCCTTGATTTTGGCATATAGGTCGGGCACGTCGCGAGCAACCTTCGCCATCTCTTCGCTCGACAGGTTCCAGAAATCGGCAGCTTCGTCTATCGTCCGCCCGACCACATCGCTGATGCGCTGCCAATCGTAGTCGCTCATGGCCCGGCCGATTCGGTAATCCGAGGAGTGCTTGCCACCGATTCCCCAAAAACCATTGGTAGAAGAGGCTCCGGCACGACGCATCTCCTCTTGGGTATTGGCCTCGGAGTTGGCTATCAGGGCCAACTGTTCAGCATACTTGTCGGCTGCATCTTCTCCAGAGCTATCCTTGATTTCGTTGGCCAACTGGTCGATAGAATAGGCCAGAGCTTCGTTGGCGCTGCTCAAGTGCTCCAATTCTTCCTCCAAGCGCGGGTCGCTGTCGCCATTGCCTACCAGTTTGCCCAGCCCCCCGAAGGAGAGTGCGTTGAAGATATTGGCTATCCCTTTTAACAGGGATTCACCGATTTGGCGAAAGATGTTCAGGGAGAAGATATTTTCAATAATTCCACTGACAGCCCCCAAGACCGTATCAATCAGCCCGGCGACAATTCCTCCAATTCCCTCTTCGGCCAATTCGTCCAGAATGGAGAGTATGGCGGAGATGATCGAACCTATAAAGCCAGAATTACCCAAGCCCTTTTGCAGGGAATCGACAACGCTGTTATTACCGAAAAGTTTCTCGAGGCCATTCACAAGAGAGCCTCCGAGTTGCTCGGTCAGTTTACCGCCGTTGAACAGCTTGTCGAGCTGCATGAAGCCCTGGCCTACGCCATTGAGGCTTCCCGACGAGAGGTTCCTGATGCCCGATTCGAGGTTGACGAACATGCCGGCTGCCTGTTCTGAGGACTCCCGAAGGTTGGTCGTAGTGCTCTGTACCTGTGCCCCGAACAGCTGGACGTCTTGCGAGGCTTTGTTGAGGTTTTTCGCAGCTTCCCCCACATAGAGTTCAGCCGCATCGATGCTCCGGGCGTCTCCTCTATTCTCGGCCTCTTTCAGTTTTTCCTTGGCGGTGGCTAGCGCCTCGGTAGCCTCGAGTTCCCGCTGTTGTGCGGCCATATAGTTGCGCATGGCGTTTTGGTAGGCTACGAGGTCATCGCTGATGCGGCGGAAAATCTCCCCGTCCCAAATCGTCTCGGACTGTTGCAGATTGGAAATCAGTCCATACAGCGTTTCCTTCTCGTCGATACCGGCGGAGGACTGAAATTCCGAGCTTTGTGCTATTGCCTTCAGACGGTCAATGGTTGGCTGCAGCTGTTCGCGGAACATTACCCCGAAGTTGCCGAACACGCTGCCCCAGTCAATCTGCTGTTGAATCGCCGACAGTTCCAACCGGTTGATGGCCGAGGCCCGCTCTTTTTCGAGAGAGAGACGCTCGCCCTCGGACTGTGCCTGGCGTATCTTCTCGGCATACTCTTCGGCAATGGCCAACTTCTGCTGCTGGTAGGAGCCGTACTCTTTCAGATAGTCGCGCATGGCGGCGGCCTCTTCCCGGTAAACAGCTGTGCGCTCCTTGTCTCGTGTATCTTCGGCGAGGGTATTGGCGCGGTCGATCTCCTCCTGCTGCCTGCCGGTCAACCCGGAGGCATTGGTACCGGCGACTCCGGCTTTCTTGTTTAGCTCAGCCAGCCCACGGGCTGTCTTCTCTATCTCGGCTTTGCGCTTGTTGTAGTCGGCATCAATCTGTGCCAGCCGCTTTGCCGTACCCTCATCCATCAGGTCAAGCTCTTCGTCCTGATTCTGTCTCTCCAGTGCCAGCAGCTCGTCATTCAACCTTTGCTGAGCCTGCTTTCTATTCTCGGCCTGGTTCTTGGCGGAATTGTCTGCGGGAGCTTCGGGCGTAATCGGCCGATAGTCGGAAAGGCCAGACTCTTTGATGATTCGGGAATATTCCTGCTGAAACCATTCGGCTTGATTGAGATAGTGTTGTTTCTCACTCTCTACTTCTTGCAGCGCCTTGTTGAAAGCGGTCTCAGCCGGGTCACTGCCGTAGTGACCGATATTGCTCCCACCAAAAAACATGTAGGCCTTTCCGCCGGGGCCCCAAAACGGGCGGTACTCTTCCTTACCCTTGCTGCGTATCTCGTTGGCCTTTTCGTCTGCCTCTACGGCTTTCTTAATATACGACTGGGCCTTGGCCTGATTGAACAGCGATTCAATATAGGCATTACCCTTTTGTATCAGCACGTCATACCATTCGGCCAATGTCTTGTATGAACCGAAAGCGTCACCGTATTTACGATTCAGTTCATCCACTTTGCTCTTCTCCTGCTCTTTCGTACCAACAAAATCTCGCAGCTCACTAATGGTATTGTCCAACTCGGCCCGGGTACGTACTGAAACGGCATGCCCCTCTTTTTCCACCTCGTTTTTCTCCTGCAGGGACTTTTTCAAGGCGTCGACTCCCTCTTTGGCACTGAATAGCCCCTTCACCCAGTCGACAATCTCATCGCCATACATGACCAGCAGCATGATGCCTGTGGTCAGTGCAGTCTGCCACGAGAAAAGAGAGGAGAGAATTTGCCGCCATACGGGCACCCCTTTTTGTCCAGCCTTTACCAAGCCTTCATATTCACGCTTCGCCCTTTGCACCTCGTCGGCGAAGATGGGCAGGTTGTTGGAGATGGCGAGGAAAAACATTTGGGGGCCCATGGCCAGAGAGGGCATCTCCCGGGCCATCTGCTGGATACTCATGTGCAGGCCATTGAATTGTTGCTTGGCCGCGGGTAATTCGGGCGGTATGGTCTGTGTGCTCTCGGCCGTTGCGTCCAAATGTTTCAACTGCGCCTCCAGTTCGGCTATCTGCTTCTGGAGGACTTCAATTCCGGCAATGTTCTCACGCTGGTCGAGATTCGGGGAGGCGTTTTGCCCGGCCCTGCGCAACTCTTCCATTTGATTCTCGAGCAGAGCTATGGAGTCGCGCAATTTTTGGGCTTGTTTGTCCAGTTCAGCATTCGCCGAAGCTGTCTTTCCCTTCAACTCGTCCACCTTGCGGCCTGCCTTGTCGAGACCACCCGACAGGCGATCTTTCATAATAATCTCTATCTCTACCGGTTTTGTTGCCATATCACTTTTTCAGGTTGCTTTGAAAAAATCCTACGATGTCGGCAGCCTCGTCCTCCGCGCTCTTCTCCTCCTGTTTCTTCCGGATATAGCGGGGCGCGTCTGCCAGCATCATAATCAAAGTCTGGAAGTTCACACCTTCCAGTATGTACTTTACCTTCCAGCCGGTGGCGTCGGCCACCTGCCAGACAAATCCGAAGGGGCTATGGGAAGGCTCGAATACCGTCTTTAACTCCCCTTTCTTGGGCGGCTCAGTCTCAGCTTCATCGGGTTCGTCCGCTCGACTGATCTGATAATATTCATAAAAGGGTCGGTGCCCAGCAGGAAGATGAAGTTGCGCATGGCGGCCATCAGGAAAGGCAGCTCCATAAAGTTGCGCACCCACCAGGCAGTAACCCCGACGAGCAGGTGGCGACTCCACCAACCGCGGCACAGGGTGAGGGCAATCATGCGGCTCACCTGTTTGCCGTGGGTCACCAAAAAGGTCATTTCCTCCTCCTTCGTAAACTTGTTCATCTGTTCCGCCGTCACCCCTAACGAGAGGTAGACCCGGGCCAGCCGCATGAGGCCGCCCAGCCGGGGCCTGCGCATGACCACCCGCAGCCTGAGGGGCTTACAGAACGGGAGACGGATATCCTTCAAGGGGACGGACACGCCCCGGTCCAATAGGGCGGCCGCCCCCTCGCGCTGTATGAGGCGTGCGACTTTCTCGTCCATACGTTAATCCGATGGGGTGTCGTTGATTTCGTAAGGAGCGGTGTCCGCTTCCTCCGGCTTGTTCACTTTCAGCTGGCACTCTATCTTGGAAACCTCGGTCAGCGTCAGCTTGCCGCCCAAGTTGGCCATAATGGTACCGTTGGGAATCTTCATCGTCTGTCCGCTCACGAACTGGATTTCCCACGGGCCGCGCAATTCGACCAAATCGGTAGGTGCTTTCCACCCGGTGTATGACCCGGTACTGCCTACCAGCGTACCGCCCAGGACGGCCTGTATGTTCTCGTAATCCAACTGAATGAGGTTGAACGTGGGAGCGATGGTTGCATTCTTGTTGGCCAACGTAAACACGGGGGCATCGGTCACCTGTTCGGCTTCAATGTCGGTACTTTCGGCCTTTGTGCCGCCCCAATCCCAACTACCTTTTTCGATGTAGCCGATTTCCTTTTGATTAAACTTTACAACGGCTATGCCGTAGATGAATTTCTTAGTTGCCATTTTTCAGTCTGTTTTTGATGATTGTCATTCCTAATATCGTTATCACTATTCCGATGCCGAACCCTGCGAAAAAGGTTCTAACGGGGTTTGAATGCCGTTTTGTTTCCGCTTCGTACAGTCCGGTCAGGTATTCGTAGCGCTCGCGCCACGCCGACGAAGATCTCTCGTAATACTCGCACTGTCGTTGCAAGCTGTCGCAAGAGGCATATACCACGATGGTCGTGGGTTCCTTCCCCTTGCCGATGTCGAGACGGGCCTGTCCGCTTTTGGCGTGAAACGACGAGCCCTCCGGCAGTTTAAGGAGGCTGTCCATCGGTATCTCCATCTTCACCTCCGACATCGGTACCGTTTCCGTCCGTACCCGGCGAACTTCTTGCACGAGGCTGTCCCTGTGATCCATCTCCACCACCTGCACCTTTTGTGTTGCTTTTCGGAAGGTCGCGCAACTTGAAAAGAACAGGGCAATCGACGCTAAACCTACAACTGTTAGCCGACTCGACAGCCTTGCGCAGGCGTGCCATTTCCCGTTTGGTTGCTCCAAATTCCCGCTTGGTTTCACCAAATTCTTCTTTAGTGGAACGGAGTTCTTCGCGTGTTTCACTTAACTCCTTTTTTAAGGGTTCGACAATGTTCTCTATCAATATCCGGGTGGCCTGTTCAGTGTTGCCTATCCGGACTGTTTCGGCTTCGGCCTTTGCTTTCTCCGCTTCGGCATTCGCCTTGCGGACGGTCGCTTTCAGAGTCAGAAGTCCGACAACCGCCGCCAACAGGCCGCCGCCCAGTATCCAGTTAAGCATTTCACTGAACTCCATAGGACTGCCTGTTTATGACTTGCTTCCCGACTTTTTAGCGATAAGGCCGATAAGCCATTGAACCAGTCCCGTATCCGCAATCCCGTTCGCCACGAAGGAGGCTCCTAAACCGTAAAGCAAGGCGATATACCATTGGACGTCTGACACGAATCCGGCATCAAGCCACCATAGCAACATGGCGGCCGCCATACCGACACACCAACTGACAAGCTGGGTAAGCAGTCCGTTCATTTTGGGAAACAGGGCTTTGACACCTTCCGTCAGCAATACCACACAACCGGCAAATCCGGCAAAAGTGGCGATCATGCTGTCATAATCTGTATCGGTGGATACATCGCCCGTTTGGGCAAATGCGGCTGATACAAACACGAGTATCAGCATGAAAAAACAAATCAACTTTTTCATTTCATTCTTTTTTTATGGGTTTATTCCTATTGATTTCAACCAAGCCCGCACGTCGAACGAGGGGCAGGCTTTGGCGGCCAGTTGGTTGTGGCCGACAATCTTCACACCCGGGAAGCGGCGGTGGAAGTCCTTCACATAAGTCTCCATCGCTTCGAGTTGCCGGGGGGTGCGGGTGTCCTTGGGAGTCTTGCCGTCGGTATCCAAGCCGCCGACGTACACAATGTGCCGGGCTGTCGTGTTGTACCCTTTTGCCCCATTGGTAATCTCCCAGGGATCGACCTGCGCATCCTCGTTGTTGTCCACCAGCCGCTCCACACGGCCGTCGAGGTGTATCATATCGGTGTATCCTACCTGCTTCCAACCCCGCCCGACAGGGGGTGCGGAGGTGTGCCAGCGACGGATCTCGTCAGCCGTCACCTCACGCCCTTCGGGGGTGGCGGTGCAATGCAGTACCAGATATTTCAACTTTCCCATGACTTATGCTCCTTGTTCGGCTTGCGAGATGGTTATCTTCGCGGTTTTCGATTCGTCCGAGTTCAAGGTGGTGGTCAGCGTTCCGCTTTTCGCATTACCCGTGTCGTTGGCCTCCGCCGAAATGGACACGCCGGTCTCGGTCTCCTCGACCTCAAATCCGGCCGGGGCCGCTCCTACGGTATATTCACCGCTGGCCGTCACGGTCACAGCCTTGCTCCCGCCTTCGGCCGGGATCGTCACCGTAGTCGGGTCGGCCGAGATGGTCTTGGCGGCCGGCTTGAATACGGGAGTGTCGCGGCTGTCGAGCACCACGGTCTCCTCTCCGAAAGCGATATTGGTATCAACCTTCATCAGCATCTTGAAGAAGTACAACTCGCTGGCATTGGAAATCTTGTCTATCTGAATGACATTCTCGTCGTCTTGCAGATTGACGGCGGCGAACAGGTTTCCGTCTGCGCCCATCGAACACAACGTGGCCACGATCAGATCGTCGGGCCATGCAGCCAAAGTCTCGATGGCGATACCCTTGTAACGTCTGGCATTGACGTCCGTCTCGCTGGCGTTTTTGGCCTCTCGTTCCGTCAACTCGTCATCGTACTTGTCGAAATCATCGATACTCATGATGATACGCAGGTTCGGGTTGTTGCGGATTGCTTTGGGGATAGCGCTCCGAACGGCTTTCAACTTGCCGAGCATGGTCGTTTCCTCGCTGTCCACGATGATGAGTTCCGTATCTTTGGCCATTTGGGTGAGGATACCGTTAAACAGATGGTCATCATCGTCGCCGTATTCGCCGTTGATGTAATGGTCACCTAATTCGAACTGTACCTGTTTGGCCAGTTCAGCCAACAGTGCATTCTGGGCTTCGGGTGGTAGCTCTGCGAACACGAGGTTGCCTTTCGGCTGCCACTTGCGCCAGATTTGCTCGAAGGCACGGGGATTGAACACGGTGAAGGCCATGAAATCCTTCGGATCGAGGCTCTTTTCGTTATAATTGAAATTGCCCTTCGAATCTTCCACACCGGGATTTTCCTTGCGTTTTTGGAGCATCTTCCCGCTTTTCAGACGGGGCAGGCTGATTTTCTTTTCCACACCGGGAATGACCATGATCAGGCCTTTCTCCACGATTTCGTTGCCGGTGGCGGCGAGGGTCAGCAGCTGCTCCAGCACCTCGCCGTTGTAATTGGTGTTTTTTACTACTATCGCCATCGTTATTGTTTATTAAGTTTGTTGTTGATTTCCTTCATTCGCTTGCTCCACGGGCTCTCGTCTCCCGGGTCCACTTTCAGGTCCTCCATGACCTTGCGTTTCGGGGCAAGCGCCTTTAACGCCTTTTCTCCTTCCTCCGGGTTGGATTTCAGGATATTCTCATATACAGGACGCATTTCGGCATTGATGCGCCCGTCTGCCTCCGCAGCGTCGAGCAATGCCTTGCGGGTGGCCTCCTTGTCGGCGGCCTCTTTGTCCTCAAACGCTTTCAACCGGGCTTTCAGATCGGTGTTTTCCTCTTCAAGACCGGATACCCGGCCCGCTTCCTTGGCGTAGGCCTGAGCCTGCGCGATTACTTCCTCCTCGTTCTTGCAATTGGCAAACGAGGGGTGTTTTCGAATTTCCTCCAAATTCATTTTGCTTTTGTTTTTTGGCTCTGCGAGCCGGTTATTGAATAAAGTGTATATCTGTTCCGGGGTGCTGCCCGCCGGAACCGGTTCAGCGTCATAGACGCCGTCGATAAAGCCGAGCCGGAGCGCATCGTCCGCCGTCAGCCAGTGGTCCTCGCCATCGAAAAACCGAGTTTTGACCTCCTCTTTCGTCATGCCGAGTCGGGCAGCGTATATATCCCCGAGGCTGTCCTCGAGGCTCTCTATCTCTTCGATGCACTTCTGCATATCCTTTTTGTTGCCGTAGCAGCCGCCGCTCACGCTGTGCAACATCAGCCTCGCGTACTTGCTCATCTCCACCGGCTTGCCGCATAGGGCTATCACACTGGCCATACTTGCCGCAATGCCGTCCACATAGATGTGCACATCGGCCTTGCTGTTCTTGATGGCGTTGTAAATGGCGATGCCGCAATAGACTTCACCGCCGTTGCTGTTGATGCGGATATTGACCCGGCGGCCCGCCTTCTCGGCTTCCAGCAGTTCCCGGGCCACCCGCCCGCTCTGCACCTCGTAAGAATCCCCGATTTCGCCATAGAGGAAGATCGTGCTCGCTCCCTCCGCGTCGGTCTGTATGTTGAAAAATCTGCTCATTGTCCTTTGTTTTTTGGCGCATGGACGCGCCGGTTCACAACGCAAAAATGCGACAAAACAACAGCCTATAAAAATTACATTTTTATCGTGTAACGCTATGACGTCATGGTGTTTTCACAAATTTCCACCGTGCGGAAAGGTTTTTATTTCGCGGGATTTTTACGGCATTTTTGCACTATGAATCACAAGCAGTAACGCATTATGGCAGATTTGACAAATGCCCAAAAGAAAGAGTGGGCAAAAACTTTATACCTGCGGGAAAGCCTCACGCAACAGGAAATCGCGGAGCGTGTGGGGGTATCCCGCGTGACGGTTTCCAACTGGGTGCGCGCCGGGAAATGGGAGGAACAGAAGGCCGGGCTGACCCTTACCCGGCAGGAACAGGTAGCCAACCTCTACCGGCAGGTGGCGGAAATCAATCGGGCTATCTCGACCCGGGCGGAGGGGGAGCGCTTCCCCAACTCCAAGGAGGCCGACATCCTCGGCAAGCTGTCGGCCGCCATTCGAAACATGGAGCAGGAGACGGGTATCGCCGACATCATCAGCGTACTCACCGCATTCATCGAGTGGCTGCGGCCCCTCGACCTCGACAAGGCCAAAGAGCTGACGAGGCTGGCCGACGCCTATATCAAGGATAAACTATAAACAACCGACCATGAAGCAGATCGACAGAACAGCCCTCCTCGACTGGGAGAAGTTCAAGGAGGACATCGATAGGGCCACGCCGGTGGACAAATCCATGTCCGCCGCCGACCGGGAGAAGCACCGCCGGTACCTCGAAAGGCACCCGGTGGAGTGGATCAAGTTCTTCTTCCCGCACTATGCCAAGTATGAGTTCGCCGATTTCCAGAAGCGGGCCATACAGCGCGTTGTCGCGCACGACGAATGGTTCGAGGTGCTGTCGTGGAGCCGCGAGCTCGCCAAGTCAACGGTCACCATGTTCATCGTCATGTATGTCACGCTCACCGGGCGGAAGAAGAACGTCATCATGACCTCCAACAGCAAGGACAACGCCGTCAGGCTGCTGGCTCCCTACCGGGCCAACTTGGAGGCCAACGGCCGCATACAGGCCTATTACGGCAAACAGGAGACCCCCGGCTCGTGGACCGAAGACGAGTTTGTCACCAAGGGGGGCGTGGCGTTCCGGGCGCTCGGTGCCGGACAGTCGCCGCGTGGCTCGCGCAACGAGGCCGTTCGCCCGGACGTGCTGCTCGTGGACGACTTCGACACCGACGAGGACACCAAGAACCCGGACACGATTCAAAAGCGCTGGGACTGGTGGGAGAATGCCCTCTATCCGACCCGCTCCATCTCGGAACCGACCCTTATCATTTTCTGCGGCAACATCATCGCCAAGGATTGCTGCGTGGTGCGGGCCGGGAACATGGCCGACCACTGGGACATCGTGAATATCCGTGACCGGAACGGCCGCTCCACTTGGCCGGAGAAGAACTCGGAGGAGTTCATCGACCGAACACTCTCTAAAATCTCCACCAAGGCGGCGCAGGGGGAGTACTTCAACAACCCCATCTCCGTCGGCGAGGTATTCGAGACCATCTCCTACGGCAAGGTGCCGCCCCTGTCGAAATTCAAATTTCTGGTCGCTTACGGCGACCCGGCGCCGGGCGAGAGCAAGGGCAAGAAAGGCAAGTCCTTCAAGACGGTCTCGCTGCTCGGCAAGCTCGGCGGCCGCCTCTATGTCATCAAGACCTTCCTCGCCCAAGCCCTGAACGCCGAGTTCATCGGGTGGTATGTCAAGATGTTGGAGTTCGTCGGCGGGAAAGCTCCCGTCTACTGCTATATGGAGAACAACAAACTGCAAGACCCTTTCTTCCAGCAGGTGTTCAAACCACTTGTGGCCAAAGTCAGGCAAAAGCAGAAGATATCGCTGTATATCCGTGGCGACGAGAAGAAGAAAACCGACAAAGGCACCCGCATCGAGGCCAACCTCGAACCCTTGAACCGGGAAGGAAACCTGATTCTCAACGAGGCGGAGCGGGACAACCCGCACATGAAGGAGATGGAAGACCAGTTCAAACTGTTCACCCTCTCCCTGCGCTATCCGGCGGACGGCCCCGACTCCGTAGAGGGCGGTAACCGCATCATCGACGAGATCATGCACCGGGCTGAACCTCCGGTTATTAAAACCCGGAGGGAGATGCGGAGCCGAAACAAACGAAGACTATAACCCTTTAACCCCTATACCTATGAGCCAATTTGTCGAGCTGAAGGACTATGACGCGAGTATCCACCGCGACATTCTGGACGCCCTCGTGCGGGAGGACGAGCCTCTCATCGAAATCTGCGAGGACAGGGCTGTCGCCGAGATGCGCTGCTACCTGTCGAAACGCTACGACTGCGACAAACTCTTCTCCGCCGCCGGGGACGAGCGCAACCAGCTGGTGCTGATGATGGTCATCGACATCGCAGTCTATCACATTTTCTGCATTCACAACCCCCAGAAACTCTCACCCATGCGCAAGGACCGCTACGAGCGAGCCGTGGAGTGGATGAAGGCGGTGGCCGCCGAGGATATCTCCATCGAGGGGGCTCCGCTTCTGCCAGAGGAGGAAAGAGCCAAAAACGCGAACTTCCGTATCGAGAGCAACCGAAAGAGGACAAATCACTGGTAATTACATAAGACTATGGCAAAGAAACCAAGAAAGAACAAACAGGGAATCATCACCATTGGGGGCAACCTGACGCTTCCCGGACAGAAAGGGCCGAATGTCATCGTGCTCACGCAACCCAAACGCTTCGGCATCGACATCGCCGACTATATGACGGCCGTCCGCGCCGCCGAGAACGTGGACTATTCAAGGCGTTACAGACTGTATGATCTGTATGCCGACATACTCATGGACACGCACCTCACCTGCGTAATCGAGAAGCGGAAGAACGCCGTGCTCTGCTCCAACATCGAGTTCAGGCGTGACGGTAAGCCCGACGACGCGGTAAACGAGCAGATTCGCTCCCCGTGGTTCAACCGGCTGGTCGGCGACATTATCGACGCCAAGTTCTGGGGCTTTTCCCTCTGCCAGTTCTACCGGGAGGGGGAGTGGTTAGACTACGACCTTATACCCCGCAAGCACGTTGACCCGGTAAGACGACTTATCCTCAGACACCAGACAGATACTTTTGGCCTGCCGTGGGATAATTACTCCGACCTGCTGTTCATCGGCAGCCCCGACAATTTGGGGCTTTTGGCCAAGGCTGCACCGTGGGTTATCTACAAGCGAAATACCACGGGAGACTGGTCGCAGTTCTCCGAGCTCTTCGGCATGCCCATACAGGAGTATATCTACAACTCAGACGACGAACAGTCTCGCCAGCGGGCCATAGAGGACGCTGCAAATATCGGAAGTCTTGCACAGTTCTTCCACGACGAGGGCACCAAACTCAACTTTATAGAAGCGGGCAACAAGACCGGTTCGGCCGATGTGTACGAGCGACTCTGTGAACGGTGCAACAACGAGATTTCCAAGCTCGTCCTCGGCAACACGCTGACCACGGAATCGTCAAGTAACGGCACGCAGGCTCTCGGAACCGTTCATAAAAAGGTGGAGGACAAGGTAGCCGAGGCCGACAAACGTTATCTCCTCGACGTGCTCAACTACGACATGGCCGACATCTTCGCCCACATGGGCATCGACACCTCTGGGGGCGTTTTTTGCTTCCCGGAGAAGAAAGAGATAGACCCCGCCTCGAAGGTCAACATTCTCACGCAGATTGCCCGGCAGTTCAACCTGCCGGTCTCCGACGACTACCTCTACGAGGAGTTCGGCATCGAGAAGCCGGCCGACTACGAGCGGCAAAAAAGAGAACGGGAAGAGGCGCGGAAAAGGGAAGAGGCCGCCGCCAAGCGGCTCCAACAGCAGCAACAGCAAAAACCGACGGCGGAGGAAGAAATAGAGGAGTCTGACCCGGAACCTGACCCGGACTCGGAACCCGACCCGGAACCCAAGCGTAAAAACTCCTTCCGCGACCGGCTGGCCCGTTTTTTCGGAAAAGCCCCGTCGGGCGGCGGGGCAGTTTTAGAGTGGTAGTCGACCGTCTCTACGGGGCGAAGAAGGGCGACGTCTCCTCGGGATTCGAGTTTTCCGGCGAGGTATTGCGCCGGGCTTTGCGGAACATATACAGCAAGAGCTTCCACCCGGCGACCGACATCGAGATTAACCTCTTCAACGAGATCTGCGACAAGATAGACGAGGCCGCCCAAAAGGGCTTCGACGAGTCAGCCGTGGACCCTGACGACGACTTCCGTGCGGCTATTCTGCGGAACAACGAGGTATTCGCGGCCTTCAAGGTGCACCGCATGCAGAACGACATGGCCAGATTATTATTGGATTCGAACGGCAGTCTAAAACCGTTCGAACAGTGGCGGAAGGAGGTGATGCCCATCGCCTCGCATCAGGTGGGGCATTGGCTGCGAACCGAATACAACACGGCGGTCTTGCGGGCTCATCAGGCGGCCGACTGGCAGCAGTTCGAGCGGGAGAAGGACGTATTACCGAATTTGAGGTGGATGCCCTCCACCTCGGTCAATCCCGGGAAAGACCACATGGTATTCTGGGGGACGGTTCGCCCCATCGACGACCCGTTCTGGAGTCAGCATCGGCCGGGTGACCGCTGGAACTGCAAGTGCGACCTCTCATCGACGGACGACCCGGTGACCGAAATCCCCGACTTCACGACAAACGACAACCCGCACCCAGGGCTGGACAACAATCCTGGAAAGGACGGCAAACTGTTTTCCGACACGCACCCGTATATAGCGAATGCCTATCCGGGGGCGAAAAAGGCCGTGAAAAAGCTAATGGGTGAATTAGATGCTGTCCGCGAGGCGGAGGAAAGCGTGCGGGATATTATCGAACAGATAGAAACCGGTTATACCCAAGGGCTCTCCGTTATGATAGGTAGTCTGTCGGCAGATATAAAGGAGTTCCTCCTTAAAGAGGGTATAGAGCTTCTGACGGACGAGGTGTACATGACCGATAAACAGATACAACATGCCTTGCGCACTGTAAAACAAAAAGCCGGGAAGAGTGTGACCGCAGAACAACTTGTAGCTTTCCCTTCGTTAATGGGAAGGTGCGAGGTCTATTGGGATAAACAGAAAAGGAACATACAGTTTATCACACGTCAAGGGAATGAGGTACAAAAATTTGTGGTGGAACTGAACTACCGAACCAAGATATGGGGCGTGAAGAAAACAGTGAACGCCTTTATCACGGCTGGAATAATAGAAGAAAGGAATTTGGGAATGCAAAACATCATAAAAATAAAATAGCCCTTAACGGGTAGGATTCGAACCTCCGATATAAGGGCTTTCGCGCTTCCGCCTCCCGTGGCGGCATCACTAAGGACTATTTATAGCACAAATATAGCAGTTAATTATTAAATAACAAATAGACAGGAAGAAAAATGACCGAAAATTTTATGGAGCGGGAGCGCAAGGCTCTGGAAAATCTCATGCGCCGGGAGATGCCGGTCATCGCCGGGCGTATGGCTAAAGACCATTTCCAGGACAATTTCCGACAGGGTGGTTTTGTCAACGGGGGGCTGCAACCATGGCCGAAGGCCAAGCGGCTCTCCTCCGGAAGAACCGACGCCGCCGGCAACTACGGCACCCTGCTTTCCGAGCGGAAAGTCCTATTTAAATCCATCAAATACATACCGACGGACTACCGGGTGAAAATATCGAACGATGTGGTCTATGCCCCCATTCACAACTGGGGAGGAACGGTCGCCGTAACCGTTACCGATCGCATGAGGCGGTTTGCGTGGGCCAAGTACCGCGAAGCCTCGGGCAAACCCTCAAAAAGCACGGGGAAAAAGGGACGGAAAAAAGCGGCAGGCAAGCAAACTCTCAACCCGCAGGCGCAGATGTGGAAAGGACTCGCTCTCACCAAGAAGAAGAAACTGAACATACGCATACCCCAACGGCAGTTTATCGGTGAAAGTGAAGAACTCAACGAAAAAATAGAAAAGAAAGTCGCCGAAAAAATCATCAACATTTTAAATTCATAAAGTCATGGAAGAAATCTTTATCGCCATCATGGAGCAGATTGCCCATGAAATGCCGGATCTCTCGCTTATCGACGAGGATTACGGCCAACTGGAAATGGGCGCGGAAGAGGACCACTACCCGGTCACTTTCCCTTGTGTACTGATTGGGAATACCGAGTCGAACTGGCACGACCTCGGATACGGGGCCCAGAACAGCGAATCGTTCATCACCGTGCGCCTGGCTATCGACTGCTATCACGACACCAGTTATGCCTCGGGTACCTACGACAAAGTGCGTGAACGCCAACAAATGGCAAATAATCTGTACAAAGCCTTGCAGTGCTTGCAGTGTACGGAGAATGCCTCGCCGCTCGTGCGGGAGAAGAGCCGGGAATATGCGCTCCCGGGATATATCAAGGTCTATGAAATGACCTTCTCGTTTACCCTGCACGACGAGTCGGCCATGGAGTCGTAACCTGGTAAAACAAAAGGGGTGACCGCTCAAAACGGCCACCCCTTGTCTCATCTCCGCCCGGTATTATCGGAGTCCTTTCGCCTGCAACATTTCGAGCACATCGCCCTCTTCCGGCATCATTTCCAATATCAGGCTGCACAGCGTGTATATGCAGTCGTTATCGTTGTCCACACGGTCTTTATCTATCGCCCCGATGGCATACACCAAGTCGCTCACACGCTCCAGCCAGTCGGCGGCCGGGAACATCGAGGGTATCTCCACCACGATTTTGTCTTTCTCGAACCGTACCATCGCTTAGCCCTCCTTCGTTTCGTTCGCGAATTCCAAAGCCAACTGACGGGTCTTCTTGGCCGTAGCCTCCGGGGTCAGGTTCGGGCGGCGTATGCCTTGTTTCCGGTTTTCGCTTCCGTGCGACGTCAATGCGGCCAACACAGCATATCCCGGGCGGCGGCCCATCAGCACCTCGTGTACATGATGGCGGCTCACGCCGAAGAACTCGGCCACCTCGCGCTCATCGTTCAACGTGACCCATTGGGGAAGCTCCGCAAAAAACGCCTTCAAAACCTCGTCCCGGTCTTTCGGTTGCAAACGGCGATGGCGGGATACTCCCATGCGTTTCCCCGACAGCAGGCGCAGTATCGCCTCGTCCACCATGACGCTGAATTCCGGGCTGAGCCATTGCGCGAAACGCAAGGCGATGCGGTAGTCTTTGCACCATGTTCCTTGATTCTCCGGGCTTCCCCCTTGTCTAATCTCCACTAAATCAGCCGTGGCTCTATTTGTAGCCACGGCAATAGCGTCTATATAACGCCGGGCTTCTTCTGTCTTTAACCAGTTACCGGGTCTAAACGACCTGCCAAATGGCTGCGACATCTGTGTAAGGTTGATACTTGCGTTTCCGCTGAGGATTTCTGCGGCGAAGCGACTTTGGTTCACTTCCACCATTTCAAGGCGCAGGGCCTTGTTCTCTTGATTCTTGTTCATAACTCTGTTATTTTTTTAGAGCAGTGCGGACCGAAAAAAAGACGGCGTCCACTTCCCGTCGCTCTAAATCCTAACAGATGGACTTGCCAACGCCATTACAGCGCAGGCACGGGGTTGGATGCCGTCGTATCTTGCAAGGCATAAAAAATGCCCGTATGCGGTGCATCGGACAGACTCGCTGTCCATCTGTTTAAAATTTAGAGCACTGCAAACATACGAATTATTTTTCAAAGGCCATACATTTCAACAAAAAAGATGCGGTGTGCCACTTCCCGTCGCACTAAGCCATATCAACTGGACTTGCCAACGCCATTACAGCGCAGGCACGGGGTTGGCGCATCGCTATACCTTGAACAGTTCGAGCTGTGAGGCCGTCAGCCGGGGGACTTTCACCTTGGGCAGGGGCTTGAAATCCTTGTCGGTTCCCTCGCGGGACTTTCGCCGGATAATGGCCATGATACGCTCCTCGGAGATAAAGAACTCGCGTTCCGACAGAATGCGCAGCGCATCGTCGAACCGCAACCGTTGCACCTCGGTCCAGTAATAGTAACGCCGGCACAGTGCCTCGTCCCTAAGCCTTATGAGTTCTTTGTCTCGTCCCTTGCCCATATATGCAAATATAATTGATTTTCACCTGTTTTATATAAAAGAAGTGCCGATTTTTTTACATTCCGGCACTTCCTGTTTAAGCGGTCAACGAATATCGCTTAATCCTTGGGTCTCATAGCCTTGAACCTACGATTCCGTCATACCCAGCGGAACCGACCGCCATGTGCCATTCTCGTCTTTCACCTCGGCACGTATAAACTGCTTGCTCACGGCAGGCTGGTAGGCCTCCTCGATGATCTGCACACCTTCGAGGAAGCGAGCATTGCCTGTGTCCATCGCAATTTTGCGCAACTGCACGATGCGGCTGGCTTTCAAGGTACCTTTGGCATCTCGGCTGAGCAGTTTCAGCACCATCGACACCAAAGCGCGGCTTTCGTTATCCTGAGCAAGACCCTCGATGTACTCTTTGACAATCGAAATTCCTTCCTCGACGGTATCCCGATAGCCGTCTGTTACATACACCCCCAGGGTGATGCGCTTGTCTCCGGCACTGTTGGTAAAGGTGTGGCTGCGCTGGTCGTCACGCACTTTGGTCTTGAACAGCTCCGATTTCATCTCCAGTATGGTTTTGAAATTGTCCATCACCTGCTGCTTGCAGGTCTTTATTTCTTCGCTGATGGCAAGCAACGAAGGGATAGAGTGTTCAATCTCTTCATCGACGAGTTGTCTGTACCTCTCCCTGTCGGCCTTGGCCTTCTCCTCGGCTGCTTTTCTCGCTTTCTCACGCTGGTAGGCTTCAAATTCGGCCCGCTCTTCCGGCGTCATGATTACTGTTTGTTGGTTGTTTCCTTCCATGATTTTAATTGTTTTAGGGGTTAATCACTGATAATCTTGTCATTCTCCAATAGGGCCTTGAACGCCCTGTCTCGCGCTGCTTTGGTCTCATACTTGGCGAGGGTCTCCCAACCGCCGTTGGTTCCTGTACTGACTTTGATTCGCGGTTGCGGATAGTCGTCTTTGCGTATAATGGTGAGGCCGGCCGCCTTCACTTTGTTCTGGTCGTCCAGGGTCATACATCGTCCTCCTCGTAATTTTGCATTTCCGCTTCTTGAAGGACCAATGCCGCTTCATACTGTTCGTAGGTCCATTCATTGATGTCACTGTAAAACTCTTCTCGCTCTTCGGCCGACAGCCACGTTGCTGCATCGAGCAGTTGGATTTTAATCCTGTCAAGAAATTTTCGTGTTTCTGCTTTCATATCTGTTAGTTTTTAGGGGCATTGGGATCTATGACTACATAGGCCAACTGTGCCGGTTTCACATTTTGTTCATTCAGTTTCAGCCCTCCTTTTCGCTTGATGGTGCGCAGTTTCACGGCCAGCTGTTCCAGCCCTTCGACATCGATTTGAGCAAAGGGCTTGCCGGCAATGCGGGGGTGTCGGCAAAAGTCGTTGACCCGTGCCCAATCGGTAGTATCTACCCCGATTTTTTGCATGAGTTTCAAGCAGACGCTACGGCGGAACCGCAACTCCTCGCGCAGTTTCTTGCGCCATTCGTCCTGCCCGGTCAATCGCTCCAACGCATCACAGCAGGCGTTATATTCGTCGCGAGTCATCTCGCGCAGGCTCTCGGTGCGGTTCCAGGTGTATTGCCGCACGATTGCTCGCTTGAACTCTTCCCGGTCACCATAGTATGGCACCTTGTTGAACAAGGCATAGAACCGGGCGAAATTGGTTACCTCTTGTTTCATAGCACGCTTTTATCACGTTCGAACAATACTTTGATGCCACACGAAGAGGCCACGTCGAGCTCGAGCTTGGCCCCTTTCGACAACTCCCACCCTTGCAGCATATAGATATAATCACAGTCGAGCAGCAGACCGATGTCGGCCCGCATGTGCTCGCGCCAATGCGCCTCGTCGGGCAGCCCGTTCTTAAATGGGTTCACAGGCTCGTAGCCTTTCAGCGCCAAATAACGCTCGGCCCGGTCAAAAGCCTGTCGGCGTTCTTCCAAATCATAGTGGGCTATCGCCCCGCTGATGTACACTTTCGCTTTGTCCATGCTCATACTATTTCAAATTGTATTACAAAATCATATTCTCTCCGAAGACGGCAAACCTGTGCGATATGGTTCGGATTGCTGCCGTAGGGCAGGTAAATACAGCGTTCTCTCGTGTTGACCTTTACGCCCTTCTTACGGAGGTTATAAATCAGGTTCTTCCTGCGCATATTCTTTTTCTCCATCTTCCATCCATGTTTTGGCGGCGCCTTCCTCCCATATCACATACGGCTCGCCCGGTTGTTCCATGAAACGACTCTTGCACCATGCTTTGAAGCCGCTCACCATGATTTTGACATCGGCATCATACTCCACCTTTCGGGCCGTTCTGCCGGCCGGGTGCATTCCCTCGGCATGGCTGATGAAGATGAACAGTTTGCGGGGGTGTCTTTCCTTCAACTCCTTGTAGGCGGGGTAGCTCAACCCGCTGTATTGAAAACTGTCGATAATCACCACCCGGGGGCTCCCCCGGCGGTTCAACCGCTCTTCCAGCTGCTCGATCGGCTCTCGGTCGAGAATTAGAAGCCGCTTGCGAACCTCTTCCATTCGATGGCGTTTCAATGACATTTGCAAAGAGAGACCCGTGCTCTCCTCCAAACTATCGTAAATTACCTTATCGAACGAGCAGAGGTATTTGGCCAGTTGCATCACAAACGAGCTCTTCCCATTTCCGCTGGCCCCCCAGATGATCCACACTCCGCTCTTGGCCGGTCGACCGATAGAGACGAGCCACGGCCCGGAGAACTCATAGCGAGGTATCTTCATGTTAAGCACCTCCTTGGGGCTGTATGCTCGTTTCAGTTTCATGGCTTGACTCTTTTTCTATTGACTCAACTCTGTATTTCAAGAACCCGTGGATAATGTGCGGATAATGATGTATGGGCAACAGCTGCCCGACACGGACAGCCCAAAGAGGGATGTATGCGCCTTTCCATATCCGATTCTGAAAAGGGCCGGCCTCCTCGACAAGGCCTCCTTCGTTGACCTTGAACCATAGAATATCTTGGCCCTTGTCCTCCAATGTTATTTTCGTCATCATATCTGCACCCTCCTCAATTTTTCAATCTCTGTATATACCCGGCGCAGCCCGCCGCCGGTGGCATTCACAATCCGGGCGATGTCCGAACCCTCCGGGGCGTTCACTTTGGCCACAATGGCAGCCTGGGCCCGCAGGAATTTCTCGCGCTCTTTGGCGTCGTCGGGGGTCACCTTGCTGTATGTGTCGCCATATCGGCTCAACATCTCGGTGTAGCCCACCTTCTTGCCCTCGATGGCCCGGTTTATCTTCTCTTTCAACCCGTCGGCACCCATCATATACCAGGCACAGCAGCGCTCGGTGGCGTTCCACAGGGCCTTCAATTCGAGGAAGGCTTCGTATTGCAAATCTCCGGCTTCGTCCAGCACGATAAGCGGGGTGTCTATCGTGCGCAGGTAAGCCACCAAATCCTCATAGACGTCGCCATATCGTCCGTTACTGCTCACGCCGAACTCTTTGGCGATATACCGTATCAGTTTGAGTTTCGTCTTCACCTGCGAGCAATCTACATACACGGCATTTCTGTGCTGTTTTACATAGGCTTTGGCCGTGAAGGTCTTGCCAATGTTCGGCATATCGCACAATATGGCACTCAGTCCGCTCTCCTGGCACACCTCCAACTGTTTGTTGATGAACACATAGGTGGGTGTTTTGGCCGCCGTCCATGACATCTCGGCCCGCAACTGCACCCCCAGCCTCCGGGCGATGCCCACCCAGTTGGCGTCGCTCACCTGCTTTTCATAATTCCCCCTCTTAATAGAGTTGTACACACTGGGGGAGATTCCCAACGCCGTCGCATGACGGCTGTCGCTTGGATAGTTCTCCCGGTCGGCGGCGATAGCCCCCGCAATCCGTTGTTTCAAATCGTTCGTTATTTCCATTTTGAATGCTGTTTGAATGCTGTTCTACTATTGTTAAACCCGAGCTATGGCTTCGGCTTCAAATTGTTTCGTGTCCAGGTAGGTCGAGTAATCCTCGGCGTCGGCTTGCGGCTGAATCTCTACCGCCTCGGCCTGCACATCGTTGATGGCTCGGGTTTGTTCTTTACTCAGAATACCGACACGCCCGATTTTTCCCTCCTTGACCATCTTGTCGAATTTGGCCACATATTTGGCCTGGTCGATGTAGGCTTCGCGGTCGGCATCGGTCTGCTCGGCCGTGTTCTCGTTGTATCGCGGGGCCGGTTTGCAGGTAGCGATAAACCTGCCGTTCTGGTAGATGTACACCTCGCCGATGTTCCCGTCGTGGTCGGGCAGATAATAGGCATCTACCTTGTAATTGCGGGGCTCGAGTCGGGCAATGATTTCCGGGTCGGGAAGACGGTAGTCGTTGTATTGCACCTTGAGATAACTGTTGTTACGTATGGTTGTGCTGGTATGGAAGCCGATGTATCGGTAAAGCACGGCCTTGTCCCACGGGGCGAGGTCGGGGTTCTGTCGGGCACAAAGCACGTCCCATCGCGTCATACCGGGGTATCTCTTCTGATTTGGGTGCAACTGTCTGTTATACTCGTTGATGGCTCGTATGTCGTCGGCCACCAGCTCGTCGTAGGTGTAAGTCTTCACCTTGTAAGTGTTGTTGTATTCGTCATAGATCTTTTCCTCTTTCGGACGATTAGCCTCAAGCCGGGCATACCAACGACCTATTCCTACCTGAAAGCGTTTCTCCACGCCATATTTCTTCGCACGATTGAAGTGCTCCGCCCGTTTCTCACGCGAGTTGCCCGGGTTACACCAGCGAATCAAGGGGAATACCGAGCCCGCTTGCATCAGGCCGTCGGAAAAGTCCTTTACAAGGTGGTGTTCCACCTCCAACTCGGCCGGTATATACATGCCGTTACGGTCGAGGGTTTGGAACATGTTGCGCATACAGTCCAGGAACAAGTCGGCCGTTTTCAACCGGTTGTAGGCGTAGCCCACAACGGCACCGCTCACTACATCGTATGCGTAGTAGGCTTTCACCCGGTTACCATCTTTCATGGGGCGCGGCAGGTCTCGGTCGTCGAGCGAAATCTTGCTGAGCGACCATTCACCCCCATGACGCAAATGATAAGGACGGTGTGCGTTGTTGAAATCCCACTGGCTCATGTGTTGCTTTGCCCTCAACACCCTATTCTTGGGGTTGGTCAGATAATTTGCTACTGTCTTTGGGCTTAACACGATGGGGTTCCCGTTCTTGTCCGTAAAGTCGGTCGGATCGAGTATCTCACCCGTTTCCGGGTCGAATAGTTCGAGCTCCCCGCCCAAGAACATATTGTATTGCTCCCACACCGTCGTGTTATAAGGCTGTTCCGGCTGGGCGTCTATCGCCATCAGAAGGCGTTCGATTCCGTATGTCACCTTACGCCTGTTCTGGTTCATGAATTTCCCGCTGATCAAGCTCTCGTAACCTTTCGCCTTGAAACTGTACACCCGATTTTTGAATCGGTTTGCACTCATGGGCAGCGTATGCCCGAACTCGGCTTGGTAGTAGCTTATGGCACCCGCCATCTCGCTCCAGTTCACCGGGCCACCTTTCATGGCGCGGCGCATCAACACGGTATCGGCCATCAACTCCAGCACACTCTCTATCACCGAAGCATTCACCGTATATTCCTGAATGTGTTCGGGCGACAACATGTCGCCATTGTCGAACCGGAATTTCGTGTAGAATTCCCGGGCTTTGGCATCGATGCGGAAATGGCTACCGAACCAGTTTCTGAGAATATCATCTTTCATATCACCGTATTTCAGTTTTATCTTATCCTGGAAACGAAGGGGAAGGGTGGAAACCTCTATCAGGGCATAATTGCCAAGGCCTTTCCCTTGACGGACCACATTGATTTGTCCTCGCGCAGCCAGCTGCTTGTAATTGGACTCCGACATAATGGGGGCAAGTTCCTCCTCGGAAAGCATCGACGGATGTATATCTCTCAAGGCTCTGCTCCTGCTGTAATCAGCTTCTCCGTTCACAATAACGGGACGGTCATCATACGTCAGGTCACGATGGGAGATGCACAATATCTTTCCGTAGTACTCCATGTCTCCTCCTTTTACAATACTGCAGCCATTTGCTCCACCTCGCTCTGCAACTGCATGAGGTCGCAGGTGTTCAGTTGCTCGTAATTCTCTTTGAGGCAGTCATCCACATATACAGAGACAAGCCCCGTCTCTCGGTATGCTACTATCTTTACCCGCGGCCCGAACCGTTGGGTCATTGTTTTTTCACCCTCCTCGTAAGAGGTCTCACACTTGGGCGCATACCCGTCGGTCAATTTGCCCCCGCGCTGCAAAGCGAGGTGACGAATCCGCCTGGCTTGGTCGCTGTTTCGCTGGAAAGTCAGTGCCTGCCATACCGCTTGTCGCGTACAACCGAATGCCTTCATCAGGAAGGTCTTGGTCTCGTTGTCTGTCAAAATCTGCTTTCTCATATTGATAAATCTTTGTATATTTACAGCATGTTTAAAATGTTATAGTATGAAATATGTTATTCGCATTCACATTGTGAATTACAAGGACGATAGTCATTTAGAGACAAATAGAAACGACCTATTCGAGTTTTGCAGAATGATACATATTCCTCGGCCGAGATTGTCGAGATTGCCCGGCGGGGATTGTTGGGAGATAGATCCAAATAGCATGAGCGAACGTAAGTCGTTTTACTGCTTGCAGGCTTTGCACACGCTGGAGATAATGAACCCCTACTTTGTGTGCGAGACGAAAGAAGTTGATGATGATTACTTTTCTGTTCCATGATTGAAGGCATTAAATGATGTGGATTGATTTTTTTGTGTCAAGATTTCGTGAAGTCGGGTACCCCTCTTCAATTCCTCGAACAGCACCTGCAGGGCTTCTTCACATGCACACGAAAGACATTCAGTTACTCGAAATACGTCCGACTCATTTTGTTCATCTTCCGTCAGGTTGCTTTTAAGGAGTACCAGCATCTGGTCGACTACATTCTGCGTGTGCGTCACGCTTCCAATCAAGGTCCGAATCTTTTGCTTGATCCGCGCCTCCATTTTCATTTTGTCTGTTGCTTTCATGCTCTTCTGTTTTTTAATTGTTAGAATTCGCGGTAGTCGGGGAGTCGAACCCCGACACAATCACCATGCTACCCCAGCGCGACTTTCCACGCGGTCAACCTTTGTCAATAAGTAACTTGAAACCCGTCCGTGCTGTCGTTTCTCTATTCTTTCCAGCTGTCACAGGTAATCCGTATCCTGTCCGTGTCACATTTTCACAAAGGCTCTTTCAAAGAACTAAAATGGGTTGTGGTATCGACAGGAATCGAACCTGAACCTTGACCCTATACCATAGGTACCGATACCTTTAAGCGAGTTTTTGCCTCGACTGTCCTTCAATCTTCATATCGTTCCCTATTATCGTCCAATCACAATCGTAGGGACAACTTTCCACATAGCACCTCACCAGATCATGCACACGGGCCAGAGAATGATTGTCAAAACGCCAGTGGCAAACCCTTCCATCAGTAGCCGTTAGCTTCACAAACCATGTGCTTCCTTTCTTCTTATTCATACTCTCATTCTATAATTGATAATCTCGCGCCAATTTTGTATATTTGGCCGCTGTTTACTGATTAAACACTCTGCAAATATACAGAAATTCTGAATTATACAAAAGAAAAATACAGATTTTTTGAATTAAATAAATGAATAATGGACAAAGACTCAATAAATAAACGTTTTATACAGGCTGTTTCTACCTTATTTCGAGATAAAGGTTTAACAAAAGCAGGAATAGCAGAGAGCCTCGGATTGAAACCCTCTAAATTTTCAGAAATCCTGAATAATCGAATGAGAGCCGGAACTGATACAATAGCCGCCTTATGTGACAAGTACAGTTTTTCTCCTTTTTGGATACTGATGGGACAAGGGACAATGCTTGTACCGGGAGAATTAAAAGGTAGATCCAAACCAAGTATAGCTATTCCATATTCTTATATTGAACGGCTACAAAAAGAGCAAGAGGCGTCACAAACAAAAAGTATTGGCCAGCCAAAAGCCAAACCTCTGGCAGCAATATGGGAAAACACAAACATAAAACCTATTCCCTTGGTTACCGAAAAGGCTGCTGCCGGCTTTGGTAACGGCAATTTCTCGATTGAGGAGAAAGATGTGAAGGAATATTATGTTATTCCCAAATTCCGCTACTGCAAGGTGGATTTCATGATCGAAGTGTCCGGCCTCTCCATGTATCCGCATTTCATTCCCGGCGACGTGATAGCCTGTACGATTCTTACCGATCAAAAGTTCCTGCAGTGGAACAAGTGCCACGTCATCGCTACACGGGAGCAAGGCATTATTGTAAAGCGGCTTATGCCAAGTGAGCAAGAAGGTTTCCTCACAGCCGTATCCGACAATAAAGAATACCCGCCTTTCGACATTCCAGTCGATGAGATAACAGGCATTGCCCTTGTCGTTGGATCCGTAGGGCTTGAGTAATCTTAATACAGGACTCGCATTTTGCACGATAGCACGCCAAGCGGCACGCGCACACATTCTTTTGAGTGTATATGAGTGTGTAAACTTATAGCAACTTATATATCAGATATATAAATAATATTCTTATTTACAAATAAAAGTCACGTTTCCCCCTCGAAAACGTCGAAAATCGGTACTTATTTGCAAATTGCACACCTTTTCTATTTTGGGCCATGTGTTAAGAATAGTTGTTTTGTAACCCTAAACGTAACCCTAAACTCAACAAAGTTGTAACCCTAAATAGTAACCCTTATTGTAACCCTAAATCAAAACGGGCACAAAAAAGGGGGGCATTTACCCCCCTCATCAGCATTCAAAGGAATAACGCCCGAAAGCCATTCGACAGGCGCTATTATATCATTCTAATCGTCACCCTTTCTGCCACCCGAAATGAGCGTAGATTGCTTAATTATAGCCTTTTTCGTGCAAACCGTCCCATTCCCTGAAAGCCCGGCATGGAGCAGGTAGTTCTTTGTCGCACCCACCTGTTCGGCCGTCAAAACCGTGTATACCGCCGATATGCTGCTGAAATACCAGTCTTTCTGTCTCGATCCGTCTATATTATGCAACAGATGCACATGTATTACCTTTGCCATATCTCAACTTTTACACCCGCGAATATACTAAATAACTATTATTTGGAATAAAATCGAGAATATAATTTGAGATACGGCACAAAAAAAACGGCTGTAAGGCCGTCGATTCAATTCAACCGATCCAATATACCACATAACCCCAATAAAGCGGGCACAAGCCACAAAAACGCCCCCATAGTCCCTATTTGAGCGGTATTCACAACCTCATGTAAAGATTTAGGGGCCGAATAAACATTTATACCCCCATTTTTGTAAAGCCCATGTAAAGCTCATGTAAAGGAAAAACCGCTTCGAATTTCCGCCCCCTTTTTTGACACCCCCCGTAACCCACTATAAACAAACGACTTCCGCCTCATTTTTGCCAACCCTCAAAAAACCGCTTCGAAATTCGCCCCATA
>OJNR01000154.1_pt1 | contig 52109 bp, 46 predicted proteins | sample 1597901 | NCBI WGS metagenome assembly OJNR01 (sample SAMN01915223, study PRJEB22387) | human gut metagenome | isolation source: stool | host: Homo sapiens | place: USA | reverse complement strand
TACACGACGCTCTTCCGATCTTTTTATGTTTATAAAAAATATTAGCACTCCAATCCAATGAGTGCTAACAATAAAAGGAGGATATGGTTTATGGAAATGAATGAGAGAAAAATGAAAATTCTCAAAGCAGTTATTCAGAATTACCTTGATACCGGAGAGCCTGTTGGCTCAAGAACCATATCCAAGTATACAGATTTACAGCTTAGTCCGGCGACCATCCGTAATGAGATGTCAGATCTGGAAGAGATGGGTTATATAATCCAGCCTCATACTTCAGCCGGACGAATTCCTTCCGATGCAGGCTACAGATTATATGTAGATGATATGATGAAAGCGAAGGAGCAGGAACTTAATGAAAAAGAAAGCGAGCTTAATAAGCGTGAAGATCTTCTTTTTAAAAAAGTAGACAGAGTCGAAGAAATGCTTCAGAATGTGGCAAAGACACTGGCTGTCAATACTAATTATGCAACAATGGTAGCTGCTCCGGTCAAGAAAGGAAGAACAATTAAATTTATCCAGATATCACAGCTTGAACCGGGTAAGATTCTTGCAGTGCTGGTGCTTGAAGGCAATACAATTAAGAATACAATAATCGAGAATGAAACCGAGTTGGATTCAGAAAGTTGTCTTAAGCTTAATATTTTACTTAATACTTCTGTTAATGGACTTACACTTGAAGAAATTAATCTTTCAATTATATCCAGGATGACAGCCCAGGCAGGAGAATATGGTGTGCTGATTCGTGACATCCTTGATGCAATAGCCGTTACGGCAGGCAGCGAGGAGGACCTTCAGATATATACAAGCGGAGCTACGAATATTTTTAAATATCCGGAGCTTAGCGACAACTCCAAGGCAAGTGAGTTAATATACACACTGGAAGAGAAAAAGACTCTGGCCAATCTTGTGAATGACTCTCTTGAGACAGATGGTGACGGCGACATCAAGGTGTATATCGGTGAGGAAACACCGGTAGCCAGCATGAAGGATTGCAGTGTAGTTACTGCAACATACGAATTAAGTGATGGCGCTAAGGGAACAATTGGTATCATAGGCCCTAAGAGAATGGACTATGAGAAGGTTGTTGAGACAATGAAGACAATTAAGACACAGCTTGACGATGTGTTTAAAGATTAGAAAGGTGGCGAGAACGTGGCTGAGGAAAATAAGATGGATAATGAAGAACTTCAGAAGGAAGAATCTGTAGCGGACACAGAAGAAATTACAGAGGATACTGAAGAAGTGACTGAAACAGCCGAGACAGAAGAAACAGGTAATGAGGCTGAAGAAGGCAAGGGATTTTTCAAAAAGAAAAAAGACAAGAAAGACCAGAAGGATATTCTTATAGAAGAACTTAACGACAAATACAGAAGAACAATGGCTGAGTTTGATAATTTCAGAAAGAGAACTGAAAAAGAAAAAGCCGCAATGTATGAAATCGGAGCAAAGGATATAATCGAAAAGATACTTCCGGTCGTGGACAATTTTGAAAGAGGTCTTGCCGCAATTCCTGAGGATGACAAGGCAACGCCTGTAGCCGAAGGAATGGATAAGATTTACAGACAACTCACAAAAGTGCTTGAAGATGTTGGGGTTAAAGAGATAGATGCCTGCGGCAAAGAATTTAATCCTGATTACCACAATGCAGTGATGCATGTGGAAGATGAAGCATTCGGTGAGAATGAAGTAGCAGAAGTTTTACAAAAGGGATACACATATAGAGATACCGTTGTGAGACATAGTATGGTTAAAGTAGCAAATTAATATAAAGGAGATAATTATCATGGGTAAAATAATCGGAATTGACTTAGGTACAACAAATAGCTGTGTAGCAGTAATGGAAGGTGGTAAGCCGGTAGTTATAGCTAACACAGAAGGAATCAGAACAACACCTTCAGTTGTTGCATTTACAAAAACAGGAGAAAGACTTGTAGGTGATCCTGCAAAACGTCAAGCAGTAACAAATGCTGATAAGACAATTTCTTCTATTAAGAGACATATGGGCTCAGATTATAAAGTAACTATAGACGATAAGAAATATACACCACAGGAAATTTCAGCAATGATTCTTCAGAAACTTAAAAAAGATGCTGAGAGTTACCTTGGTGAAACAGTAAGCGAAGCTGTAATCACAGTTCCTGCATATTTCAATGATGCACAGCGTCAGGCAACAAAGGATGCAGGTAAGATTGCAGGTCTTGATGTAAAGCGTATTATTAACGAACCAACAGCAGCAGCACTTGCTTATGGTCTTGATAATGAAACAGAACAGAAAGTAATGGTATATGACCTTGGTGGCGGTACATTTGATGTATCTGTCATTGAAATTGGTGATGGTGTAATTGAAGTTCTTTCAACAAACGGTGATACACATCTTGGTGGCGATGACTTCGACCAGAAGATTATTGACTGGATGGTTTCTGAATTTAAGAAAGCTGAAGGCGTAGATCTTTCAACAGATAAGATGGCTCTTCAGAGATTAAAGGAAGCAGCAGAAAAGGCTAAGAAAGAGCTTTCATCTGCAACAACAACCAATATCAACCTTCCATTCATTACAGCAACTGCCGATGGTCCAAAGCATTTTGATATGAACCTTACAAGAGCTAAATTTGAAGAACTTGTACATGACCTTGTAGAAAGAACAGCAATTCCTGTTCAGAACGCTATGAAGGATGCAGGTTTAAATTACTCAGATATATCTAAGGTACTCTTAGTCGGTGGTTCAACCCGTGTACCATGTGTACAGGAAAAGGTTAAACAGCTTACAGGCAAGGAACCTAATAAGAGTCTTAACCCTGATGAATGTGTAGCTATAGGTGCTTCTATCCAGGGTGGTAAACTAGCAGGTGATGCAGGTGCAGGCGACATCCTTCTTCTTGATGTAACTCCACTTTCACTTTCAATTGAGACAATGGGTGGTATTGCAACAAAACTTATCGAGAGAAATACAACAATTCCTACAAAGAAGAGTCAGGTATTCTCAACAGCAGCAGATAACCAGACAGCCGTTGATATCAACGTACTTCAGGGTGAAAGACAGTTTGCAAAAGACAATAAATCACTTGGACAGTTCAGACTTGACGGTATTCCGCCAGCAAGAAGAGGTGTTCCTCAGATTGAAGTTACATTCGATATCGATGCAAACGGTATTGTTAATGTATCAGCTAAAGACCTTGGAACAGGTAAGGAACAGCATATTACAATTACATCAGGCACTAATATGTCAGATGATGATATTGAAAAGGCTGTAAAGGAAGCTGCAGAATTTGAAGCACAGGATAAGAAACGTAAGGAAGGAATTGAAGCACGTAATGAAGCTGATTCAATGGTATTCCAGACACAGAAGGCCCTTGATGAAGTAGGCGATAAGATTTCAGGAAGCGATAGAGATGCCGTTGAAGCAGATCTTAATGCTTTGAAAGCTGTTATCGACAGAACAACACCTGAATCAATGACTGATGCAGATGTGGATGAAATTAAAGCTGCTAAAGATAAACTTATGAACAGTGCACAGACATTATTTGCAAAGCTTTATGAACAGGGACAGGGAGCTGCCGGAGCAGCAGGTCCTGACATGGGAGCCGGTGCAGGTCCTGATATGGGAAATAACTCAGGAGCAGCAGATGATGTTGTTGACGGAGATTACAGAGAAGTTTAATTTTTAGGATTATAAGATAAATGGTGCCTGCGGATTTTTTTCGCAGGCATCTGTGTGGAGGATTTAGTTATGGCAGATAAAAGAGACTATTACGAAGTCTTAGGTGTGTCAAAGGACGCTGACGAAGCAGCTATCAAAAAAGCATACAGAGTTCTGGCTAAGAAATATCATCCTGACACCAATCCCGGAGACAAAGAAGCTGAAGCAAAGTTCAAGGAAGCTTCTGAAGCTTATGCTGTTTTAAGTGATCCTCAGAAGAGACAGCAGTATGACCAGTTTGGTCACGCTGCATTTGAAAATGGTGGAGGAGCCGGCGGTGCCGGTGGCTTCGACTTTGGTGATATGGGTGACATATTCGGCGATATATTCGGTGACCTGTTTGGTAGTGGAAGAACCCGCAGAGGCGGCGGAAACGGACCGGTTAAGGGAGCGAATATACTTGCAAGCGTTAAACTTACATTCAAAGAAGCTATTTTTGGCTGTGAAAAGGAGTTGGATCTTAACCTTAAAGATACATGCACAAAGTGTAACGGTAGTGGTGCAAAGCCCGGAACTTCGCCTGTTACATGTTCAAAATGCGGAGGCTCCGGTCAGGTTGTTATGACCCAGCAGTCATTATTCGGTATGGTTAGAAATGTTACCGTATGTCCTGACTGTAAAGGCAAAGGCAAGATAATTAAAGAAAAATGTCCGGATTGCTATGGTACAGGTTATATTTCTAACAGAAAGAAAATTAAGGTCAGCATACCTGCGGGTATTGATAATGGACAGAGAGTAAGACTTGCAGGAAAAGGTGAACCGGGTATTAACGGTGGTGAAAGAGGAGACATTCTTGTTGAAGTAAGTATATCAAGAGATCCTGTTTTTGAAAGACAGGATATGAATATATACTCAACGGTACCTATTTCATTTGCGGATGCAGCACTTGGTAATACCATAAGGATTGCAACTGTTGACGGCGAAGTCGAATATGACGTTAAACCGGGAACACAGACAGACACTAAGGTTCGTTTAAGAGGAAAAGGTGTTCCTTCCATAAGGAACAGTCAGGTAAGAGGTGACCATTATGTTACACTCGTTGTAAAAGTACCTGAAAGACTTACAGAGGAACAGCGTGAAGCATTGATTAATTTTGATACGGCTATGAATAATGGCATCAAACGCGAAGACAAAAAGAGAAAAAAAGGAATCTTTAAATAAAAATGCTTATTCTCAAGGCAGGTGTTTTCACCTGTCTCTGGGAATGGGCTTTTTTCAGCTTATTTAAGAATTATGAATTATCTGCCGTTACAGGCAGTCAGGAGAAATGTTTGAAATTCAGCAATGAACAGTTAAAAGCAATAGAATTTAATAAAGGAGCGTGCCTTGTTTTAGCAGGGCCGGGAAGCGGTAAGACCACCGTTTTAACAGGCAGGGTAAAATATCTTATAGATAACTGCCATGTTAAGCCTTCCGAAATACTTGTTATTACATTTACAAAAGCCGCAGCTACAGAAATGAAAAACAGGTTTACGACACTCTGCGGCAGAAAACTTCCCGTTACGTTCGGCACTTTTCATGCCGTGTATTTTTCCATATTAAAATATGCTTATAATTACACGGTAGATAATATTATCAAGGATGAAGTGCGGGAACAGATAATAAAAGATGCGGTTGAAAGAAGTAATATCGAAACGGAAGATATTAATGAGACGATTAATCTTATTACCGGAGAAATAAGCCGTATTAAAACAGAAGGAATAGATATAGACGCTTACTACTCCACAAACTGTCCGCAGGAAGAATTCAAAAGTATATTCAGAAGATATGAAAGTGAATTAAAAAGGAAGAGGCTCATTGATTTTGATGATATGCTTTTGTACTGCAGGGAACTTTTTTTACAGAGAAAGGACATTCTTCTCAAATGGCAGCAGAGGTATAAATATATTCTTATAGATGAATTCCAGGATATCAATAAGGTCCAGTATGATGTAATCCGTATGTTAGCCGAGCCGGAGAGAAATATCTTTATAGTGGGAGACGATGACCAGAGCATATATGGTTTCAGAGGGTCAAGACCGGAAATTATGCTTAATTTTGAAAAAGATTATCCGGAAGCCGAAAAGATAATCCTTGATACTAATTATCGTTCAACCTCTAATATAGTTGATGCATCAGGTTATGTTATCAGAAATAATAAGGTCCGTTTTGACAAAAACATACATACGGATAATGAAAAGGGTGATAAGGTTGATATTATAGAGACTAATAATATCAATGAAGAATATGACAGAATTGTAAAAATAATAAGGAGTTTTGTGGATGCAGGAAAACAATATGCCGATTTTGCAGTTTTATTCAGAACTAATGTAACGGCAGCTCCCCTTGTCCGCAAATTTATGGAAAATAATATACCATTTGTACTTAGAGACGGAATTCCCAATATTTTTGAACATTGGATAGCAAAAGATATACTTACATATATGACATTAGCAGAGGGAGGAAGGAAAAGGGCTGATTTTATCCGTATAATGAATAAGCCATTAAGATATATCGGCAGGGATTATGTGACAGATTCTGAAGTTAGTTTTGACGAACTCGAAAAATATTATGAAGAGAAGCCATGGATGATTAACAGAATCAGAAAAATGGAAAGGGAACTTAATGTAATGTCCGATATGACCTGCTACGCTATGATTAATTACCTTAGAAAAGGCGTAGGATATGATGACTATGTAAAAGAGTATGCAAAGAACCATAGTATTGAACCACAGGAACTTTTGGATATATTGGATGAGATAATGGAAAGCAGCAAAGATTTCATTAAGTTTGACGACTGGAGAGAATACATAGAAAAGTATACCGAAGAACTTAAAGAAAATCATACAAAGAGGGATTTAAAAGACTACGTTACAATGACAACCATGCACAGCTCCAAAGGTCTTGAGTATGATACGGTATTTATAATAGATGCCAATGAAGGCATAACACCTCATAAAAAAGCTGTTTTTGATGTGGATATAGAAGAGGAAAGGCGTATGTTTTATGTAGCTATGACAAGGGCAAAGAAAAAATTATACATATTCTGCCCTAAAGAAAGATATAATAAGTCACTGGAAACTTCACGTTTTGTAAATGAGATAATGAATAAAGAAAAAGCAAAAGGGTAAAATAATACCCCTGATATCGTATAAAAGGATATCAGGGGCGTTCTCTTTTCAATCTGCAGAAATACTTATTCTTCTTCGTCTTCTTCGACGATTTCATCAAATTCCATCTTGTCAAGAGCCTCGTCAAAGGCATCTGCAGCCATTTCGTATTCCGCATCGTCCTCTATATTCTCAAGATCAGGTTCGCCGTCCTCGGAGAGCTTGAAACGGTAAATAAATACTTCTCCGTTTTCTTCTTCTTCGCCGCCGAGTGGAAGAAGAGATATATATTCTCTATCACCTGCCTCAAAAATAGAAACAACTTCGCATTCTAATTCTTCGTCGTTGTCAAGAGTGAGTGTTACTGTTCCGTCAATAATATCTTCTCTGTTCATGTGTGTTCTCCTTAAAATTTATATATTTTATTGTATCAGATTGCGTAATTAATATCAATGAATATATGATGTTAATTTTTTTAATAAAAACACTTGAAATATTAAATAAAATAATGTATTATTGCATTGTTTAATGATAGTCGAAGGTGACATCAGGACGAAAGTTCTGTTGTCGCCTTTTTACGTTAGGAGGAACAGACTATGGATGATATCGATAAGAAAATAATTAATTTGTTACAGGAAAATGCAAGAATACCGTTAAAATCATTGGCAGAGCATGTATATTTATCTTCGCCGGCCGTATCCGCAAGGATAGAACACCTTGAAAGGGAAAATATAATCACAAGCTATGAAGCCCGGATTAACCAGACAAAGCTCGGATTCCACATTACGGCATTTATTAATCTTGAAATAATACCCACACAGAAGGACGAATTTTATCCTTTTATAAAAGCCTGTCCTAACGTAATTGAGTGTAACTGTGTTACGGGAGATTTTTCAATGCTTATAAAAGTTGCTTTTCCTGACACTATGAAACTTGACAAGTTTATTGGCAAACTCCAGAAATTCGGCAGAACAAGCACACAGATAGTTTTTTCTACCCCTGTTGAAAACAGAGGTATCAATGTATCGGATATTGCTTTTAATGCTGGATAAAATAGTGTATAATTATAGCTGATAATTTATACAACAGGAGTTTTCTAATGAATATCAGCAATTACAAAGTTATTCTCGCTTCCAATTCCCCAAGACGAAGGGAATTGTTATCACAGGTGGGAATAGAATATGAGGTTATACCTTCTGAATGTCAGGAGATAATAAGAGCAACAACGCCTGAAAAGGCTGTTATTCAGCTTGCACTTGACAAAGCAGCGGATGTGGCGGCAAAAGTACCTTACAATTCACTGGTAATAGGCGCCGACACGGTGGTTGTGGCTGACGGAATGATTCTTGGCAAGCCTGCTGACAAATCGACGGCGGTCGGGATGATTGACAGACTTCAAGGTAGGCAGCATAGCGTATATACAGGAGTAGCACTTATCTTTCACGGTACAGACGGAGATATTGTTAAGAACTTCGCGTGTGAGACCAAAGTGTATGTATACGATATGACGAAAGAACAGATAGAAGCATATATTGATACAGGTGAATGTATGGATAAAGCAGGTGCTTATGGCATACAGGGCAGGTTTGCCGCTTATGTTGAGAAGATAGATGGCGACTATAACAATGTTGTGGGACTGCCGGTATCAAGGCTTATTCATGAAATAGACAATATGGAGGTATAAAGCTATGAAAATAGACGAAGTATGCGGTAAAGTATTTTTAAAAGAACAGGGAAAACTTTTTCCAAAGCCTGTGGCAGAAAGCTTGGAAGAAGCAATGGAATTCCTTGAAGAAATTATGGCTCAGGTATTTTCTTCAGAAAAGGAACTAAAAAAATATATTGAAGATGAAGGGATTGACCTGGAAGGTGACATAACTGATGAGTTAGAGGTCTTTAAACTCCCTGATGGAAGGTTTTTATATGTTGAAGCATAAGATAGCAGGGCTTTTAGCGGCATTAATCCTGCTTATAAGTGCTACGGGCTGCACCAATATAAGATTTACCACAGGTACCGGAAAGAACAGGTTTGCGGTCTGCGGTAATTACAGCATATCGGTACAGGCTGCCGATATTCTTATTTCCGAAAGAAAATATTCCTATGAGGATCTTTTTAATAATGAGATATGGAGCAGGTCTGTGGGTGATATGACCATGGAAGAATATCTTTTATCTGATATAAAGACTCTTGCAGGCAATGTGATATATCTTAATATGATGGCAGAGGATATGCAGATAAATCTTACCGGTGATGAGGAAGCGAGAATATCTGAATATGCAGAAGATTACGCCAAAGACAGTGGATTTGACAAAGCGGACGTAGAAGAGCTGCTTAAGATGCTTTTGATTGCTGAGAAGTCTTTTTATGCGATGACGGAAGATGTGGATACCGAGGTAAGCACGGATGAAGCAAGAACTATATCGGTGCAATATATGTTTTTTGCAGTTAATGATGATGTGACGGACAGAATGGCAGAGAACAAAGCATCTGAGGCATTACAGAAGATAGAAGATGGTACCGATTTTTTGACACTGGCAGAAGAACAAAGTGATGACAGCATCCATAGCATGGAATTTTATAAAGGTATGTATGATAAAGACTTTGAGACTGCCGCATATAAGCTTGAGACAGGTCAGGTAAGTTCTGTTGTTGAGACAGAGTATGGTTATTATATAATAAAATGTATAAATGACAACATTGAAAGCGATACAGCGAAAAGAAAATCCGAGATTGTTCTAAAAAGGAGAGAAGAACTTTTTGCAGATAAGTTCAGACAGCTTGCAGAGAAAAAAGATATTCGTTTTAATGAAAAATATCTGAAAAAGATTGATGTTGGCAGCATAAAAGCCGGTTCCGGGGAATTAAACAAAATTTTGTTAGCACTCAAATAAAATGAGTGCTAATTTTTTCTTGACTTTGGAAAACATTAGTATTACTATATCTTTCAGAAGAAATTTTATTATAAGGAGTGATTTTAAATGGCAACAGAACATGGAAATCTTTCAATAAACAGCGATAATATTTTCCCAATAATTAAGAAGTGGATGTATTCAGATCACGATATTTTTTTCAGGGAATTAATTTCAAATGGATGTGATGCGATTACCAAGCTTAAGAAATTAGCTCTTATGGGTGAATATAATGAACCGGATGACATTAAATATAACATTAATGTAAAGGTCAGTTCCAAGAATAAAACAATTACATTTACTGATAACGGCCTTGGTATGACGGCGGAAGAAGTTACTGAATATATTAACCAGATTGCTTTTTCCGGAGCAGAGGCCTTCCTTGAAAAATATAAGGACAAGACTAATGAAGACCAGATTATAGGACATTTCGGACTTGGCTTTTATTCTGCATTTATGGTTGCTGAAAAAGTAACTATCGATACTTTATCATATAAAGAAGGTTCAAAGCCTGTACATTGGGAATGCGAAGGCGGAACTGAATATGACATGGGCGACGGCAATAAGGATACAGTAGGTACCACAATAACTTTGTATCTTAACGAGGACAGCACAGAATTTGCTAATGAGTTCAGAGCCAAAGAAGTAATCGATAAGTATTGTTCGTTTATGCCTTATGAGATATATCTTGATAACGAAGACGATACAGAAGAAAAGACACAGATGATTGACAAGGACGAGCTTCTTGATACAGATACAATCATTGAAACAGTTAAAAAAGAAGCTAAACTTGAAGAACAGGAAGACGAGGACGGCAATAAGAAGATGGTAGAGGTTGAACCGGCTACAGAGAGATATAAGATTGCCAAAAGACCTGTTTCATTAAGTGATACAACTCCTCTTTGGACAAAGCATCCTAACGACTGTACGGATGAAGAATATAAGGAATTTTACAGAAAAGTATTCCACGATTATAAAGAACCTTTGTTCTGGATTCATCTTAATATGGATTATCCTTTTAACTTAAAGGGCATTTTATACTTCCCTAAGATTAACATAGAATTTGAGTCAGCAGAAGGTATTATTAAGTTATATAACAATCAGGTATTCGTTGCTGATAACATCAAGGAAGTAATTCCTGAATTCCTTATGTTACTTAAAGGCGTTATTGATTGTCCTGATTTGCCTCTTAACGTATCAAGAAGTGCACTTCAGAACGATGGATTTGTTAAGAAGATATCAGAATATATTACTAAAAAAGTAGCCGACAAGCTTTCAGGAATGTGCAAGACCGATAAGGAAAGTTACGAAAAATACTGGGATGACATCAGCCCATTCATTAAATTCGGTTGCCTTAAGGATGATAAATTCTGTGACAAGATGAAGGATTACATTCTTTTCAAGAACCTTGAAGGCAAGTATTTAACACTTCCTGAGTGCCTTGAAGAGAATAAAGAAAAACATGAAAACAAAGTATTTTATGTTACCGATGAAATTAAACAGGGTCAGTACATTAAGATGTTTAAAGATGCGGGAATTGATGCGGTTATTCTTAAACACAGCATTGATCAGCCATTCATCACACATCTTGAACAGAAAAATGAAAATGTCAAATTCTTAAGCATTGATTCTGATTTGTCTGAGACATTTAAAGAAGAAACATCTGAAGAAGATTTAAGTAAGGCAGGAGAAGAGCTTGCAGAAGTATTCAAGAAAGCCCTTAACAACGACAAGCTTACCGTTAAAGCAGAAAAGCTCGTTGATAAGAATATATCTTCAATGATTACCGTTAATGAAGAATCAAAGAGAATGGCAGATATGATGAAGATGTATGCTTCTTCAGGTATGGATATGTCAATGTTTGGCGAGACGGGAGAGACACTTGTGCTTAACCTCAATAACGAACTCGTTAAATATGTACTTGACAATCCACAGAGTGATAATGTTACAATGATATGTGAGCAATTATATGATCTGGCTAAGCTTAGTCATGAGCCACTTAAGCCTGAACAGATGACTGCTTTTATTGCAAGAAGTAACGAGATATTGAAACTCCTTGCAAAATAACATTTTTGCAGGATATATATGAACAATAATAATGAGACAGAAGATATAGAATATCTTGATATAGACCTTGATGAGTCCGAAACTGAATTTATGGTGGATTCAAGCAACGATAATTCAGAAGAGATTAAGAAATATAATGCTGAGAAGAAAAGGCATATTGTTAAAGAAATATTCACTTATGTTATGATAATTGCCATAGCATTTGGAATAGCATTTATCCTTAATAAGTTCATTATAATTAATGCACACGTTCCTTCATCGTCGATGGAGTCTACAATTAATACAGGTGACAAGCTTATCGGATTCAGGCTGGCATATCTTTTTAAAGAGCCTGAAAGAGGAGACGTGGTAATATTCAGGTATCCTGACGATGAGAGCCAGATATTCATAAAGCGTGTTATCGGACTTCCCGGTGATAAGATAGAGATTGCCGATGGCAGGCTTATTATCAACGGAGAGGCTATGGTTGAAGATTATGTCAAAGAACCGATGACGGGCAGCTTCGGACCGTATGAGGTTCCCGAAGGATGCTACTTTATGTTAGGCGATAATCGTAATATTTCACAGGATTCAAGGTATTGGAAAAACACTTATGTCAGCAGGAAAAATATTCTTGCGAAAGCATGGTTCAGGTATTCGCCTTCATTTACAAAAATTCAATGATTATCGGCACACCGGATATATATCCGGTGTGCTTTTGCGGTAAAAAGACATTGCAGGGACTATTGGATAATACATGGCCTTGTACTTATGTACCATAAGCATGGTACTGATTTACTATTTATTTTTTATACAAAATAATACATAATATGATTATATTAAGAGAGTGAGAAATTATGGATTTAAAAGATTTTAACTATGATCTGCCGGAGGAGCTTATAGCACAGGACCCTCTGGAGGACCGTTCTTCCTCAAGACTTATGGTATTACATAAGGATACCGGTAGTATTGAACACAAGATATTCAGAGATATAATTGACTATCTCAATCCCGGAGACTGCCTTGTAATCAACGATACTAAGGTAATTCCAGCCAGACTTATGGGCATTAAGGAAGATACGGGTGCAGCTATAGAAGTTCTGCTGCTTAAGCGTAATGCGGATGATGTATGGGAATGTCTTGTAAAGCCCGGTAAGAAAGCAAGAACCGGTGCAAGAATTGTATTCGGTGAAGGACTTCTTGTCGGAGAGATTGTGGACGTTATAGAAGACGGCAACAGAATGATTAAGTTCCATTACGAAGGTATTTTTGAAGAGATACTTGATAAGTTAGGACAGATGCCGCTGCCTCCTTACATTACACATAAGCTTCAGGATAAGAACAGATACCAGACAGTATATGCCAGAAATGAAGGCTCAGCAGCGGCACCTACAGCCGGATTGCATTTTACAAAGGAGCTGCTTGAAAAGATTAAAGAAAAAGGTGTTAATGTAGTCAGCATTACATTGCATGTGGGCCTCGGAACTTTCAGACCTGTGAAGGTTGATAAGATAGAGGAACACCATATGCACACGGAGACTTTTAATATATCAAAGGAAGCGGCAGATACAATTAACAGAACCAGAGCCGCAGGAGGACGTGTAATCGCAGTGGGAACCACAAGCTGCAGGACACTTGAATCGGCAGCAGCGGATGACGGCACAATACCTGCCAGATCCGGAGACACGGATATTTTCATATATCCGGGCTACAAATTTAAGGCTATTGACTGCCTTATTACTAATTTTCATCTTCCTGAATCAACGCTGATAATGCTTGTTTCGGCACTTGCAGGAAGAGATAATATTATGAACGCATATGAAACTGCAGTCAAAGAAAGATACAGATTTTTCAGTTTCGGTGATGCAATGTTTATCTGCTAGGAGGTTAATATGGACACTGGTAATCAGGAAAAAAGATGGGCAAAACGAATGGATATTGATGCCAGAATCAAGCTCAAGTCAGTTAAGAATAACAGAAATATCCACTTTGATGTTAATAAAGAAGAAATGGAAGTTGAGGTAACCAACATTTCCAAGGGTGGAATGGGATTTAAGACAGAAGAGTTTCTTCCCCTTAACTCATATTACGAAGCTAAGGTCGTATTATGGACAAGAGAAAGTTTTGACGCCATCATTGAAATTGTAAGAATGGAAAATGACGGAACTGATGAGAAGAATACATACGGATGCCGTTTTGTTGGCTTGAGTCCCGCAGAACAGTTTAAAATAGACGTATATCAGATTGTCAGTGAGACATCATTTAATTGACATGGTAATAATGCTGTGTTAAAATCACATCAGTAAAAGGCTTAGAAGGTGCATAGTAGGTGACCTTGCGGTTTAACAGAGATGATATGTCATTGGCTGAGAACATATTTTATACTATGGAAGCTGAATTTTCACACCGGAGCCGTATCTTTGAAGTACGTTGTATGTGTAGGAGATAACGTTGATGCGCGTTAAGCATATAAGAGCGTCTGCATAGCAGGAACTATGGGTGGTACCGCGGAATTTTTCGTCCCAGTTCAGAATATTCTGGACCGGGACTTTTTTTATACAGATTCCGGATTCAGAGAAAAAAATGGAGGTAAATCTTTTTATGAATGAAAGATTAGAAAACATCAGACAGGAAATATCAGATGGTGTTAAATCATTAACTAATTCAAAGGAAGTATATGAATTTAAGAAAAAATATATGGATTCAAAAGCAGGCAAAATAGGCCAGCTTATGAAAGAAATGAAAAATATACCGCCTGAGGAAAGGGCAGCCTTCGGTAAGGGCGTCAACGAACTTAAAGAGTGGGCACTTAATAAGTTCGGCGAAATTGATTCAAAGATGAAGGAACTTGAACTGAAAATTAAATACAAATCAGAAAAGATAGATGTAACAATGCCTGCAAAGAAAATTGAGACAGGTAATCTTCATCCTATAACACAGATGAAAAATGAACTTATAGATGTATTCGCAGGTATGGGCTTTGAAATTTATGAGGGAACAGAAATTGAGAATGATTATTATAATTTTACAGCCCTCAATACACCAAAGGATCATCCGGCAAGAGATATGCAGGATACATTTTATCTTTCACCTGAATTCCTTTTAAGGACACAGACATCTGCAGGACAGATTCATGTAATGGAAAGCAAGAAGCCTCCTATTAAGATTCTGTCACCGGGCAAAGTATTCCGTTCTGATGATGATGCAACACATTCACCAATGTTTTCGCAGATGGAAGGACTTGTTGTTGATGAAAAAATCACACTTTGCGATTTAAAGGGCATGCTTGATGTTTTTGTTAAAAAAGTATACGGAGAAGGAACAACCACAAGACTCCGTCCTTCATATTTCCCATTCACAGAGCCATCCGTAGAAGTTGACTGCAGCTGCTTTGAATGTGGCGGTAAGGGATGTAAACTTTGTAAAGGAACAGGCTGGATAGAGATTCTCGGTGCAGGTATTGTTAATAAAAAAGTTCTTGAAAACTGCGGAATTGATTCCGATAAGTACAGCGGACTTGCATTCGGTATCGGTATTGAAAGAACAGCTATGCTTAAATATGGCATTAACAATATCAAACTTCTGTTTGAGTCAGATTTAAGAGTATTAAAACAGATTGATAATAATTAGGAGGACGAAACGATGTTAGCACCTTTAAGCTGGTTAAAAGATTATGTAGATATAGATATTGAACCTCATGAACTTGAGAAAAAATTGTTTTCATGCGGATTTGAAGTAGAAGAACTTATTGAAGTGGGCAAGGACATAAGTAATGTAGTAGTAGGTTATGTTAAAGAGTGTGAACCTATTCCTGACACACACCTTAGTCTTTGTAAAGTAGATGCAGGTGAACACGGAACCTTTCAGGTATGTTGTGGAGCGGACAATGTTAAGGCAGGCGGCAAATATCCTCTTGCTTTGGTGGGTGCAACAGTATATATGACAGCCAAGGATCACAAGACTGTGGAAGGCGTAATGACAATCAAAAAAGGCAAGCTCCGTGGTTATGAATCAGAAGGTATGCTTTGTTCAGGCGTTGAACTCGGAGTGTCCGGGAACATGTATCCGGGAGCAGATTATAACGGACTTTTAGTGCTTCCTGAGGATGCAAAGACAGGTTCTGACGTTAAACCTGTTCTCGGACTTGACGACTGGATTTTTGATATTGCAATAACAGCCAACAGACCTGACTGTCAGAGCATTATCGGTATTGCAAGGGAAATTGCGGCTGTACTTGACAAAGAATTTAAGATGCCTGACTTAAGCTATACACCATCGGGTGAAGTTAAAGAAGGCTTCAAGGTTGACGTAAAGGCAAACGACCTTTGCCCAAGATATATAGCCTGCTATGTATCCGATGTAAAAATCGGAGAAGCACCTCTCTGGATGAAGAGAAGGCTCGCATTGACAGGCATGGATTCAATTTCCAATATAGTTGATATTACCAACTATGTATTAAAAGAGTTTGGACAGCCAATGCACGCATTTGACTGTAATTACCTTGAGGGTAATGAAATAAATGTAAGACGTGCCGCTGACGGAGAGAAGATTGTGACACTGGATTCACAGGAATATGAGCTTAACAGCAATAACCTTGTAATCTGTGACGGAGTTAAGGCTGTGGCACTTGCCGGTGTTATGGGAGGACTTAATTCCGAGATAAGAGATACGACATCGGCTGTTATGTTTGAAAGTGCAAAATTTGCAAGGGACAATATAAGAAAAACTTCAAGAGCACTGGGAAAGCAGTCTGATGCAGGTTCAAGATACGAAAAAGGTGTTGATGAATACTCAACAGTCAATGGAATGAAGAGAGCACTTCATTTAATCGAGGAACTTGGCTGCGGTAAAGTATCATCAACTTATATAGATGTTAATACGGGTAATTCAATTGAACCAAAAGAAATGAAAGTATCCCTTAAGAGAGTTAATGATGTACTTGGTATTGAGGTGCCTGAAAACGAAGTAATGAGAATAATGAAAAATCTTAACTTTGCACCTTCAATTAACGGAGACGAGCTTACAATAATGGTTCCTGCATATCGTGAAGATATGGAATCATACCCTGATGTGGCAGAAGAAGTAATCCGCATGTACGGATATGAACACGTTATCCCTACATTTATGCCTGATGCCAAGGTAACAATGGGCGGAATTAACAGCAGGCAGAGAAAAGAACTTAAATTAAAGAAAGCTATCTGTGCCACAGGTGCTTATGAATGTATTCATTATTCATTCTTTTCACCATCAGACCTTGATTTATTAAAACTTTCTGAGGATGCACCTGAAAGAAAAGCAATAAGACTTATCAATCCTATCAATGAAGATTTATCTTTAATGAGGACAACACTTGTTCCTTCAATGCTTAATGCAATTTCAAGGAATCAGAAGAAAGGTAATCTTGAAGGCAGACTCTTTGAAATTGCCAAAATATTTATACCAAAAGAATTACCTCTTACGGATTATCCTGATGAGAGAGATACTCTTTGCGTAGGAGTTTTCGGTCAGAATGAAGATTTCTTTACTTTAAAAGGAATTGCAGAGACGGTTGCGGACACATTCCTTCTTGATTTTGAATATGAAGCAGCGGAAAAATCATTCCTTCATCCATATCAGACAGCAGTAATAAAGTGCGAGGGTGAAGAAATTGGTTATCTCGGAAAACTTGCTTATGATGTAGCTGATAAGCTTGACCTTAGAAATGATGCCTATGTAATGCAGATAGACCTTGCAAAGCTGGCAAAATGGAATGATAAGAAGGCTGTTTTTAAACCTCTTCCAAAATTCGCCGAAGAATCAAGAGATTTAGCCCTTGTCATGACAAAAGATATTACCTGTAAACAGGTAGAGGATGTAATCGGACAGTCATGTAATTATATTAAGAATATCAGACTCTTTGATGTATATGAAGGAGCCGGAATTGCGGATGATAAGAAGAGTATGGCATTTACAGTTGAGTTCTGTCCTAAAGATGAAGCATTTGAAAGTGATTCCGTAGACCGCTTTGTAAACAAAATACTTAAGAATCTTAAAAAAGAACTGGATATCGATTTAAGAAGCTAAATTTGTATAAAATGTATGATTTTTACCGCTTTCTATTGTAAAAAATGTTAAAAAGTGATAATATTAGCCTAAATTAACAGTTTGGAGGGTGGATTATGAAAATCACAGAAAAATCATATATCAACAGGTTTGCGATATTGTGTCATGTGATAACGGCAGTTGTGTTATTTGCTGCATATACTATTGAATTTTTTAACGGTTCGAGGACATTATCGTATTATGCTATTTTTTCAGGTGCATGTCTTGCCCCTGTCATAGCAGAAGTAATTATCTACAAAGTGAACAAGGAAAGTGGACTTGTAAAGCATATAATGTCAATCTGTTATGGAGGATTATATGTATTCGCTGTCATGACTTCCACAAGTTCAATGGCATATACATACGCTTTCCCTATGTACATGGCAATTATCCTTTATATGGATATCAGATGCTGTGCACTTATTGCCACAGGCGGACTTGCAGCCAATGTCATATATGTTGTCAGGTATGCTATGAATACAGGCTATTCGGCAGCAGAACTGCCGGATGTGAAAATAAGAATAGCAGCAATGGTTCTTACCGGTGTATTTATGATTCTCACATGTGCTGCTGTGCGTAAAGTTAATAAGTTTAAACTTGAACAGATACAGGAACATAGTGACGAGACAAGTAAGATGTCAGTCAAGGTACTTGCTGCAACGGACAAGATGACGGAATACATTCAGGAGACAGCAGGGAAGATGGAAAAGCTCGGTGAGTCTGTTGAACATATACATGATTCAATGAGTCAGGTATCAACAGGAAGCAATGAGACCGCTGAGGCTGTACAGACTCAGATGGAAAGAACAGAGCAGATACAGGAACATATTGTCAAGGTTCGTGATGCAGTAGAACAGATTGAGAAAAATATTACCGACACTTCCGGTAAGGTTGATGAAGGCAGACAGCATATGGCGGTATTATCAGAACAGGTTGATAAATCGATGGATGCCAATAACCGCGTGCTTGAGAAGATGAAGGTGCTCACCGAATACACCAATAAGATGAATACCATCATAGAGACAATTACAAGTATTGCCAACAGCACAGGAATGCTTGCACTTAATGCAAGTATTGAAGCAGCAAGGGCAGGAGAGGCCGGACGAGGATTTTCTGTTGTGGCGACAGAGATTTCAGGACTTGCAAGCCAGACAAAGGATGCAACCGTTAATATTACAGAACTTATTAAAAATATTAATACAGAGTTCAATTCTGTTAAGTCGGCAATAGAAGTTGTTGCCGAAAGCAATAAGGTTAATGCCGAGAATACTAAGATTGTAACAGACAGTTTTGGCAGTATCTCAACCGGAGCCGATGACGTAGAGCTTAAGACAAAGGAACTCAGGGAAATTGTTAAGAACCTTGAAACCGCTAATGCAGATATTGTAGAAAATATCCAGACAATATCCGCTATTACAGAAGAAGTATCCGCACATGCAGGAGAGACTTGCGAAGCATGTGAAGGCAATATCGCACTTGTATCAGACGTTGAGAAGATTGTAAACAGTCTTAACGGAGAAGCGGATAACCTCAATTCAATTAAAAGGTAATCAGAACAGATTTATAATAAAAAAGCGTCCGTATGGGCGCTTTTTTGGTATATGTTGAAATTTTATGTCTTGTTGCAAATAAAGCAGGTATTTGATATAATCAATTAAATTAAGATTTAAAAGAGGAATATTATGTCAGTAAATTACAAAGAATTCGGAAAAAATAAAGATAATAACAATATAGTTCTTATAACTCTTACCAATGAAAATGGATATGCCATGGGCGTAACCAATCTCGGAGCTTCGCTTGTGTCTTTTTGTGCAAAAGATAAATCCGGCAGTTTCAGGGATGTTGTGCTTGGATTTAAATCAGGTGAATATTACGAACGTTATAATTTTGATGCAATGGGAAGTACAGTCGGACGTAATGCCAACAGGATAAGCAACCATTCTTTTGAACTTAACGGTATCAGATATGAACTGGCAGATACATATCAGGGAGCTAACATTCACAGCGGACCTGATTTATACGGTAAAAGGCTTTGGGATTACGAAGTGAATGAAGATGATAACGGAAGCTATGTAAAGTTCAGTCTTTTAAGTCCTGATATGGACCAGGGAATCCCCGGCAATCTGGATATTGCGGTTACATATATGCTTACAGCCGATAACAGCATGCAGATTATTTATGAAGGCGTAAGTGATAAGGACACGATAGTTAATATGACAAATCACGGATATTATAATCTTAACGGACACGGCTGCGGTAATATTGATAATCATTTGTTATACATTAATGCAGATTCGTTTACATATAGTGAAGACGGTAATGTTGCCAATGATACGGTACGATCTGTTACGGGAACAGCATTTGATTTCAGAAATATGAAGAAGATAAAAGAATGTCTTGAATCCGATTTTGAACCTGTGGTTTCAAAACATGGCCTTGACCATAATTTCTGTCTGAATAATAATTCACACCATGCCGTAAGACTTGAAAGTGAAGAGTCGGGAATTGCCCTTGACGTATATACGGACAGACCGGGCATACAGATATATACCGCCAGCCGTATGAATATTACAAACGGCGGCAAGGATAATAAAGTTTACGGAAACAGAGGCGGTATTGCACTTGAGACACAGTTTTATCCGGATGCAGTCAACCATAAAGAATTTTTATCGCCGGTAGTGAAAGCAGGAATGCATTTCCGTTCGGTAACAGAGTACAAATTTTCGGTTATAGGAGAAAAATAATGAAAGAAAATCAGTTTTTTGCCATGATGTCAAGAATGAAATATATCAACAGATGGGGGCTTATGCGCAATACATATAATGAGAATATATGTGAGCACAGCCTTCAGGTGGCTATGATTGCACATGCCCTCGGAGTTATAGGCAATACATATTTTAACAAGAATATCAATTCCGACCGTCTTGCCATAATGGGAATGTATCATGACAGTACGGAAATTATTACCGGAGATATGCCAACCCCTGTTAAATACTACAGTCCGGTTATAAGAAATGCATATAATGATGTTGAAAAAGAAGCAAAGGACCAACTGCTTGCAGGAATACCGGAGGAAATGCAGTCTGTCTATGCACCATTGCTTTTAGATACAGAAGAAGAAAGAGAATTGTGGAAGTATGTCAAGGCAGCGGATAAAATATCAGCTTACATCAAATGCATCGAAGAAGGCAGAATGGGTAACAGGGATTTTGAAAAAGCGGGAGAATCCATAAAAGACATAATTAATGATATGGGTATGGATGAAGTGGATTTTTTTATGGAAAAATTTATACCGGCATATATGATAACCCTTGATGAAACCAGATAAGGAGCAGTGTCTATGATTGGCAGAGAAGACCAGTTAAAAAGTCTTAACCAGAATTATGCGTCATCTAAAAGCAATCTGACGATACTTTACGGAAGACATGGAACGGGTAAGACAACTCTTATAAAAGAATTTATCAAAGACAAAAAGTCTTTTTACTATAAGGCCGTTCCTGCGGATGATTTTGAACAGAACGGAATGTTTGACAGGGCAGCAGGAGTAGAATCAGACTCATATTACGAGATTATGAAGACACTCCGTGATAGAGGCATAATGCTTTTTGTTGTGGAAGAATTTCATAATATTATAAAGACGGACAGTGATTTTATGGCAGATGTATCAAGACTTGTCAGGGATGAACCTAAAGTCATGGTTATCCTTAGCTGTTCCTCTGTAGCGTGGGTTGAAAATTCAATGGTAAAGGCAATGGGAAACTATGCTTTTAACATTAATGCTTTTATGAAATTAAAGGAATTCAGCTATTCTGATTTTATAAACAGATTTCATAATACTGAACCGCGGGAACTTTTATACATATATGCCATAACAGGCGGAAATCCGGGTTATGTTGACAGGTGGAATGAAAATATCAGCATTAAAGAAAATATATGCAGGCTGTTCCTGACGGACAAAGGCGCATGGTATAAAGAAGCCCTGAATTATGTAAAAGACGAATTCAGGGAAATATCGGTATATAATACCATTTTGTCATGCCTTGCCATGGGCAGAAATAAATTAAATGACATACATGAGTATACAGGATATGGCAGGGATAAGATAAGTGTGTACCTTAAGAATCTGATTGCAAGGGAAATTGTTGAAAAAATATTTTCCTATGATGTATTTGGCAGTGAAAATACAAGAAAAGGGCTGTACAGAATACAGGACAGCTTTATTGAATTCTGGTACAGATATATCTATCAGGACTGGAGCAGAATAGATGTAACAGAGCCTCATGAATTTTATGACAGCCACATTGAAAACCGGCTTGAAGAATTCGTAAAAAATGCATTTATCAGAATAGCGGGAGAAATGCTTGAAATTCTGGGTGATATGCATAAATTGCCTTTTGAAGCCGTCAGAAAGGGAAGCTGGTATGGCAAAAACGGTGACATCCACCTTATATTTGAGGACAAAGACGGGAATGACATTATAGGTCAGGTATATGTGGATGACAGAAAAGTATGTATGGAAGATTTTGACAGGCTTCGTGAGAACGTGCAGCTTGCAGGAATTAACGGCAGGTTCTATTACCTGTTTTCAATAAACGGATTTTCCGATGATTTGAAAGCTGCTAATATAGCGACAATCGGAATCGAAGAATTATAGGTGACAACATGAAAAGTTTATATATTGCAGAAAAACCGAGTGTGGCACAGGAATTTATGAAAGCTCTCGGAGAGAATCCGCAGCGCAGGGACGGTTATTCTGAATCGGATGATGCGGTATTTACATGGTGCGTGGGACATCTTGTAACGATGAGTTATCCTGCCGAATATGACGCCTCCCTTAAAAGGTGGAGCATGGATACCATTCCTTTTATACCAACGGAATGGAAATATGAAATTATCCCTGCCGTTGCAAAACAGTTTAATATAGTGGCAGGTCTTTTAAACAGGGAAGACGTGGATAAGATATATGTCTGCACCGACTCGGGACGTGAAGGAGAATACATATACCGCCTCGTTGAGCAGATGGCAGGCGTTCACGGCAAAAAAAGACTTCGTGTGTGGATTGATTCCCAGACAGAGGAAGAGATAAAAAGAGGCGTAAGAGATGCAAAGGATTTGTCGGAATACGATAATCTGTCAGAAGCTGCTTATCTGAGAGCCAAGGAAGATTACCTGATGGGAATTAATTTTTCAAGAGTACTGACACTTAAATACGGTCAGTCAATATCTTCATTTTTCAGGCAGAATAACAGAACCGTTATTGCGGTAGGCCGTGTGATGACCTGTGTGCTTGGAATGGTGGTAAGAAGGGAAAGAGAGATAAGGAATTTTGTGAAAACACCGTTTTACAGGGTGGTTGCCACACTTTTGCTGTCAGAAGACAAAAGTTTCGATGCTGAGTGGAAAGCGGTGGAGGGTTCAAAATATTTTGAATCACCGAAACTCTATAAAGAAAACGGCTTTAAAGAAAGAAAAGACGCAGAAGAACTTATAAATATATTATCGGAAAACAAGCCGGTTACAATGGAAGTGATATCCATTGAACGTAAAACCGAAAATAAACAGCCACCGCTTCTGTATAACCTTGCGGAATTACAGAATGACTGCTCAAAGTTTTTTAAACTGAGCCCGGATGAGACACTTAAGCACACACAGGAGTTATACGAAAAAAAACTTGTAACATATCCAAGAACCGATGCCAGAGTGCTTTCAACGGCGGTTGCGAAGGTAATTGATAAAAATATAACAGGTCTTAGGAATATACCTGAGTACAAAGAATTTGTGGAAGAAATTCTTGCCGCAAAGTCATACGAGGGAATCGAAAAGACAAGGTATGTCAACGATAAACAGATAACAGACCATTATGCCATAGTTCCGACAGGACAGGGCTTTAACAATCTCAAAAATCTGTCAGCCACGACAAAAGCCGTATATTATGCCATAGTCAGAAGATTTTTAAGCATATTTTATCCTGCGGCTGTATATAAAAAGATATCAATATCATTAAGACGCGATACGGAAAGTTTTTTTGCCTCATTTAAAGTTCTTGAAAAAGAAGGTTATCTGAAAGTTGTAAACAGCTTCAGAAAATCCAAGGCAGATGGCGAAGAAACAGAGGAAGAAAAGTATGACGAAGCCTTTCTTGATAAACTCAAAGGCCTGAAAAAAGGCAGTATTCTTGATGTCAGCGGCTTTAATGTAAAAGAAGGAGAGACATCACCGCCAAAGAGATATAATTCCGGTTCGATGATTCTGGCAATGGAAAATGCAGGACAGTTAATAGAAGATGAAGAACTCCGTGCCCAGATTAAAGGAAGCGGTATCGGAACCAGTGCAACAAGAGCTGAGATTCTCAAAAAACTTGTGGACAAAAAATACATTAACCTTAATAATAAGACGCAGATAATTACTCCGTCACAACTGGGAGAAATAGTATACGATGTGGTAGATAACTCAATTAAGAGACTTTTGGATCCAAGACTTACCGCAAGCTGGGAAAAAGGGTTGACAGGAGTGGCAGAAGGTAATATAAGTACAGATGAATATCTGTTAAAATTGGAAGCTTTTATTTCTAAGAATACAATGATGGTTAAATCGCTTAATAATGAATATTCTTTAAGACAGTATTTTAACCGGACTACAGAATATTATAAAAAATAGGAGGCCTATACTATGTGTGGAATAGTTGGTTACGTTGGAAAAAAACAATGTACTGATATATTAATCGGTGCGTTATCAAAGCTCGAATACAGAGGCTATGATTCTGCGGGAATTGCCGTATTTGAGAATAATAAAATTAAAGTAGAAAAGTGTCAGGGCAAACTTGAGAACCTTATCAATAAAATAAAAGAAGAAGGTAAGCCTTCAGGAACCTGTGGGATAGGACATACAAGATGGGCAACCCATGGAGAACCATCCGATATTAATTCCCATCCACATGGTAACAAAAGGGTATCGATTGTACATAACGGAATAATTGAGAATTATATGAAGATAAAAGAATTTCTTATTGACCAGGGATATGGTTTTGAAAGTGAAACCGATACCGAGACAGTAGCGAAGCTTCTTGATTATTATTATGACGGCGATCCTGTAGATACAATTATCAAAGTACTTGCAGAGATTGAAGGCTCATACGCACTGGGAATTATGTTCAGGGATTTCCCTGACAGGATATTTGCGGTACGCAAAGACAGTCCGCTTATAATCGGGCTTTCTGACGAAGAGAATTTCATAGCATCTGATATGACTGCCATACTTGAATTTACGAAGAAATATTATCTTCTTGAACAGAATGAAATAGCAACTATTACCAAGGATGGTGTTAAGATATGTGATGTACATAAAGAACCTGTAGAGAAGGAAATACAGGTGGCTGACTGGGATGCGGATGCTGCACAGAAAGGCGGATATGAGCATTTTATGCTTAAGGAAATCCATGAGCAGCCTACAGCCATTAAGACAACAATCACACCGAGGATTCATGAAGGAATGGCAGATTTCTCAGAATGCGGACTTACAGATGAGATACTTGCCGGATATGACAATATCTTTGTTGTTGCCTGCGGTACCGCAATGTATGCAGGAATGGTAGGAAAATATATAATTGAAAAAGTAGCAAGAACAAGAGTAACGGTTGATATGGCATCGGAATTCAGATACAGGGATCCTATAATCGGTAAAAAAGATCTTGTCATACTAATATCACAGTCAGGAGAAACAGCAGATACAAGGGAAGCAATGAACATTGCCAAGGCAAAAGGAGCAACAACACTTGCACTTGTTAATGTAAAAGGTTCTTCAATCGCAAGGGAAGCAGACCTTGTAATGTATACCCATGCCGGACCTGAAATTTCCGTTGCATCTACCAAAGCATTCACGGTACAGGTATCAATGATGTATCTTTTTGCATATAAATTAGCTTATGCCAAGAAAATTATTGATAAAGAAACCTATATGAATTATATAAAAGAGCTTGTGGCAATACCTGATGTTATGGAAAAATACCTTGCAGCCAAGGATGAATGTCAGTATGCAGCCTCAAAAATAATGAATGCAGACAGTCTTTTATATATAGGGCGAGGACTTGACTATGCACTTAGCATGGAAGGTGCTTTAAAGCTAAAAGAAATTTCTTACATTCATTCGGAGGCTTATGCGGCAGGCGAGTTAAAACACGGACCTATTGCCCTTATTTCAGACCAGACACCTGTTGTGGCAATTGCAACACAGTCAAGTCTGTATGAAAAAACCGTAAGCAATATACAGGAATGTAAGGCAAGGGGAGCCAAGGTAGTTCTTATGTGTGGTGAAAATGCCAAAGTTGATGAAAAGACGGCAGACATTGTCATAAGAATTCCTGAAGTATCGGAGCTTGTAATGCCTGTTCTTGCGGCAGTACCTTTACAGCTTATTGCATATTACACAGCGGTTCTTAAGGGTAATGATGTAGATAAACCAAGAAATCTTGCTAAATCGGTAACGGTTGAATAATTTATAACAGAAGGAAAGACAAATGGAAGAATTAAAAATAGCACAGTTATTTGATTTAACTGAAACAATAGCGGCACCGCTTTTTATGAGACATACATATCCATGGGAGGTGCTTCCTGAAATAGGAGAATATATACTAGAACTTGGCGGAACGCTTTCTTTTGATGAATATGAGCTTGTGAATGATAATATCTGGATTGCAAAGAGTGCCAAAGTTGCACTAACGGCAAGCATTACCGGACCTTGTATCATAGGCAAAAATGCAGAGATAAGACATTGTGCATTTATAAGAGGCAATGCCATTGTAGGTGAAGGAGCAGTTGTAGGCAACTCAACAGAACTTAAGAACGTTATTCTTTTTAACAAAGTACAGGTACCTCATTACAACTATGTAGGTGATTCAATCCTCGGCTACAGGTCACATATGGGAGCAGGTTCCATAACTTCCAATGTCAAATCCGATAAGACCCTGGTTGAGATAAAAGACGGCGATACCATTATCAAAACAGGTCTTAAGAAAATGGGCGCAATTCTCGGCAATAATGTAGAAGTAGGATGTGGCTCTGTTCTTAATCCGGGAAGCGTTATCGGTGCGGGAACCAATATATATCCGCTTTCAAGTGTAAGAGGATATGTTCCGGCGAAGAGCATATATAAAAACCAAAATGAAATAGTTGATAAAAGATAAAAATACTGCCGTAATATTGAGGCATATGGTATTAAGGACGGGAATCGTAGAAAGCGTATCCCGTCCTTTGTTCATATTTTCATAAAAAAAGCATATAAATGTCTTATATAAAGTGTATTATACGGGGGAAAATAATGAAAAAAGCGGTGTTTTCTATTTTTAAGTCATTAATTATTGCATACATAGTCACAGGGATTCTGCTTCTTTTGGCTGCACTTCTTATGCAGAAAATAGGACTTAAAGACAATCAGGTAAGGCTCTTTGTTATTCTTATTTACGGCGTGTCTAATATAGTTTCAGGTTTTATTTTCGGTAAAATGAGAAAAAACAGGAGACTTCTTAACGGGATTATAATAGGAGCGGTATATTTTGCCTTGTTAGTCCTGATTTCCGCAATAATTAATAAAGGCTTTGGAAATGAACTGGGTAAAAATATAATTTCCTTAGTAATATGTATACTCGGAGGGGCAATTGGCGGAATTATGAGTTGACCGCTTATTAAAATTTGGGTATACTTATAACAAATATTTTTACTTAAGGAGTGTAGTACAATGAGCAATAATGAAGTAGAAGCATGTCAGAAAAAATATAAAGAGCTTGAAGCAGGAAAAAGCGGAATATATAACACAATAGGACGTCTTTATTTTGAAAAATATAAAGATTCTCCGGAGGGTGAATTTGCTGACAGTGTTAACCAGATTAACAAAATAAATGAAGAAATGAAGCAGATTGATCTTAGAATCAAATTTATAAACGGTATTGTGGTATGTACTAACTGCGGACTTGAAAACGGGGTTAAATCGTCTTTCTGTTCCGGATGCGGAACAAGACTTCCACATACATATTCAACAGATGGAATGAGATGTAGCAATTGCGGAGGACTTATTAATCCGGGTCAGAAATTCTGCGGAAGCTGCGGAGCTGCCATTCCACAGACAGAGATAGCTGCGGCAGCAGAACCCGTATCACAGGTTAAGACATGTCCTAACTGTGGATGTGAACTTGAAAATGATGCAGTATTCTGTTCAGAATGTGGTACGAAAATCGACTAGAATCCGGAGGTATACATAGATGGCTGGGTCATCTTTTGGAAATCAGTTTAGAATAACTACATGGGGAGAATCTCATGGTAAGGGATTAGGTGTGGTAATTGACGGATGTCCTGCGGGATTAAGCCTTTCAGAGGAAGATATCCAGAAATACCTTGACCGGAGAAAACCGGGTGTATCGCAGTACGTTACGAAGCGTAAGGAAAGTGATACGGCTAAGATAATGTCCGGCGTTTTTGAAGGCAGGACGACCGGAACACCTATCTCAATCATGGTTCTTAATGAGGACCAGAGATCAGCAGATTATTCCGATATAGAGATGTTTTACAGACCGGGGCATGCTGACTATACCTTTGACAGCAAGTATGGCTTCAGGGATTACAGAGGCGGCGGACGTTCATCCGGTCGGGAGACGATTGCAAGGGTAGCTGCGGGTGCGGTTGCCGCAAAGATTCTTAAAGAACTCGGTATAGAAATTACTGCCTATACCCAATGCATCGGCGGAATTGGAATTGATTATTCAAGATTTGATATTGAAGAACGGGACAGAAATCCTTTTTCGGTTCCTGATAAGGAAGCTGCGGTTTCCATCGAGAATAAGGCAAAAGAAGCCATTGAGAATCTTGATTCTCTTGGAGGAATTATAGAATGTGTCGTAAAAGGTATGCCGGCTGGTATCGGTGAGCCTGTATTTGATAAGCTCGACGCACAGCTTTCAAAGGCTGTAATGTCAATCGGAGCGACTAAAGGCATTGAAATAGGTGACGGTTTTATGGTTGCCGAGACAATGGGAAGCGAAAATAATGATGAATTTTATAACGATAACGGCCATATAGCAAAGAGAACTAATCATTCCGGAGGAGTGCTTGGCGGAATGAGTGACGGCAGTGATATAATTTTCAGAACTGCCATCAAGCCTACGCCTTCCATATCTTCATTACAAAGTACCGTAAGCCGTAACGGTGATGAGATGCAGGTATGTATAAAGGGCAGACATGACCCTGTTATCGTACCGAGAGCAGTTGTTGTGGTTGAGACAATGACAGCATGTACCATACTGGACCTGCTTATGGCTAATATGACATCCAGAATGGATTATTTAAAGAAAGTGTATGACAAATAATGGAATATAAAGTATTAAAAACAGACGGAAAAGCCAAGAGAGCCGAGATGAAAACAGTCCATGGCACGATACAGACTCCTGTATTTATGAATGTCGGTACCGTTGCCGCCATCAAAGGCGCTGTTTCGACGGACGATCTGCGTGAGATAGGCTGTCAGGTTGAACTTTCCAATACTTATCATCTGCATGTCCGCACAGGAGACAAGCTTATTAAGGAAATGGGAGGTATCCGTGAATTTATGAACTGGGACAGACCTGTTTTAACAGATTCAGGCGGATTTCAGGTTTTTTCACTTGCCAAGCTCCGTAAGATTAAGGAAGAGGGTGTTTCCTTTAATTCACATATTGACGGACATAAGATTTTTATGGGACCTGAGGAAAGTATGCAGATACAGTCGAACCTCGGTTCTACAATTGCAATGGCATTTGATGAATGTATAGAAAACCCTTCTCCGAGGGATTATGTTCAAAAATCAGTTGACAGAACTACAAGGTGGCTTGTAAGATGTAAGAATGAAATGGCGCGACTTAATTCATTGCCTGATACAGTCAATAAGGAACAGCTTTTATTTGGTATCAACCAGGGCGGAACTTATGACGACATCAGAATCAATCATGCCAAGGCAATAGCCGAACTTAATCTTGACGGTTATGCTATTGGCGGACTGGCTGTTGGAGAGACACATGAAGAGATGTACAGAATCATAGATGCTGTAGTTCCTCATCTTCCGGCAGACAAGCCGGTATATCTTATGGGTGTTGGTACTCCTGCGAATATACTTGAAGCAGTGGACAGAGGTGTCGATTTCTTTGACTGCGTATATCCTTCAAGAAACGGAAGACATGGTCATGTATATACAAGGTTTGGAAAGCTCAATCTTTTTAACGCACAATATGAGAAAGACGCCAGACCAATAGAAGAAGGCTGCGGATGTCCTGCATGCAGAAGTTACAGCAGAGCATATATAAGACACCTTCTTAAAGCAAAGGAAATGTTAGGAATGAGACTTTGCGTGCTTCATAATCTGTATTTTTATAATCATCTTATGGAGCAGATCAGAGAAGCTATAGATGAAGGCAGATATAGTGAATTCAAGAAAGAGACTTTAGAAAGTCTACAAGGAGGACAGACATCATGATTTTATTAAGTTCAAACGGAGCTGGCAGCATTTTACTTTTAGTAGGTTATATTGCAATTTTTGCAGCGATTATGTATTTTGCAGCAATCAGACCACAGAAGAAACAGCAGAAGAAACAGCAGGAAATGCTTAACTCAATGGAAAAGGGCGACAGCGTTCTTACTACAAGCGGTTTCTACGGAGTTGTTATTGATATAACAGATGATACAGTTATCGTTGAATTCGGAAGCAATAAGAATTGCAGAATTCCAATGCAGAAATCAGCAATCGTTCAGATTGAAAAAGCTGAAGCTTAAGCTATTAACAGAGCACGTTGGTTACACAAATGTGAACCGGCGTGTTTTTTTGTGCTTTTCTTCTCTTAAGTGATTATTTATGGTATCATATAAGAAACTTTTATTAATTTATGAGTTTATCAGGGAGGCGTAATATGGCTAAGTCATCAAACCAGAAATTAAAACTTATATATCTTATGAAAATTCTGTTGGAGAAAACCGATGAGACGCATAGCATTACCATGTCGGAGATTATTGAGTCTCTGAATGCATACAATATAAGTGCGGAGCGTAAAAGCCTGTATGATGATATAGAAAATCTTAGGTTGTACGGACTTGATATAATAGGTGAACAGCAGGACAGAACATTTTCCTATCATGTAGGCAACAGACAATTTGAACTGGCAGAATTAAAGCTGCTTGTAGATTCCATTCAATCCGCAAAATTCATTACAGCTAAGAAATCTAACGAGCTTATAAAAAAGATAGAGGGTTTTGCCAGTAAATACGAGGCATCCCAGTTAGACAGACAGGTATTTGTAGCAGGGCGTGTAAAAACAATGAATGAAAGTATTTATTATAATGTCGACAGGATTCATACAGCCATTGCGGAAAATTCAAGAATAACATTCCAATATTTCCAATGGAATGTTGACAAGGAGATGGAACTTCGCCATGATGGCGCATTATATGAAGTAAGTCCGTGGTCATTATCATGTAATGACGATAATTATTACTTAATAGCTTATGACGGAACATCAGATAAAATCAAGCATTTCCGTGTGGACAAAATGATACATATTAACCCAAACGGCAAAGGAAGGGAAGGCAGACAGGTATTTAAGTCACTTGATATGGCAGCATACCTTAGAAGAATGTTTGGAATGTATGACGGAAAACCGGAGAGAGTCAGGATAGAATGTGATAATTCCTGTGCCGGAATGATAATTGACCGCTTTGGCAAAGATGTATCCATGATTAAACTGGATGATAAAAAATTTGCCATAAATGTAGAAGTGGCAGTCAGCAGACAGTTTTTTGCATGGCTTATGAGCCTTGGCAAAGGTGTTACACTTACAGGCCCGGATTATGTTGTTTCCATGATGAAGGAAGAAATTAACAGATTAGTCGAACAATACGGAAAATAAGAACATAGATTCGATATGCAAGGTGTGTTTATGGGACAGCCGGTTAAGCTATAATAGGAATCAGATAAGAGAAATACTCTTACTGGTTCCTGTTTTAATATGGAAAAATTAAAAAAATATCAAATAGGAGGACAATATTATGTTAGGAACAGATGGAAGATTATATGATTCAGATTTTGATTTTGATGGAGACGGAAAGCTTAATGCATACGAGTATTCAGTTATGGATGATTTGGTTTTCGGACATGAAGACGCATGCACAAGTGATGAGACTGAACTAGAAAATGATTTATTACTGGCAGGATTAAATGAGACAGAACTTGAATGTATGGACGCGGACGAAAGAAGAGAAGCACTGGAGGATGCAGGACTGGATCCGGATGATTATGACTTTGACTAGGCCACAAAGAAAACAGAGTTATTGATATTTCAATGAAAGCAGGTGTTAAGTATGAAAGAAAAAAGTTCTTTTGCAGAAGTATTGGTTTCAATTCTTATATTTATTGCTGTGTTATATATTATCGGTTCTATTGGTAATAAGAAAGAAAGTGATACAGCAAGTTACAGCCACAGCCGGTATTCAAGCAGTTACAGTACTAAGTCAACAACCGGAAGTGGATCGTCCTATAACAGCAGTACGAAGAAAAATACAACCGGAACAAGCAACACAAATAAAAATACAACCGGAACAAGCAACACAAAGAAAAATAATACCGGAACAAGCAGTTCAAAGAAAAACAATCCATACAATTCATACGATGATGGTTATGATGATATATACATGGATGACGATTATGATTATGACCGGTATTATAAAGACAGCGATTATGCTGACGGCGTAGATGATGCAATGGATGATCTTGACGAGGATTGGTAGGAGGAAGGGTAGGTGACAAGTATGGTAGATGCCAGAAGAATGAAAAAGATACTTATAAATAATGGGTATGAATATCAGAGATGTAAAGGTTCACATTTTATGTATTCAAATGGTGTGTATACTGTAGCGGTTAATAAAGATTTAAATGCAATGGTAGCAAAAAGAATTATTAAACAGTACCACCTGCAGGTAGTAGGCGTGTAAGAAAGGAGAACAATTTTATGGCAATGATTGTATGTCCACATTGTGGAGAACAGGTATCGGAAAAAGCAAAGAAGTGTGTGCATTGCGGTGCAATATTGATACCGGAAGAGAAGAAGCATTGCGCAGAATGCGGTGCTGAACTTGAAGAGGGAATGACAGAGTGTCCGAATTGCGGCTGTCCGGTTGAAGATACACTAGATCAGGAGACAGATGAAAAGCCGCAAAAGGTAGAGGTAACAGGGGTAAAGGTTACTAAGAAGATAAAGGTTATTATTGGAATTATAGTTGTATTATTGGTGGACGGAGGAGCAACAGCATTTGGAGTGACACAACATCAAAAGAAAAAGGCGGCTGAGGAATATACACAACGTGTTGAAGAGTATTCTGATAATTTAGAATTAGCTGCCGTCACAATGCTGACAGGTGCAAGTGATGCTGAGTCAAGTGCAAATCTGATTAAGCAGGTATGGTATAACGCCATCTTCGAGGAAAAGGATGATAAAACAGATAAGTATACTTGTCCCGAAGGATATTTTGTATCTGATTTTAACGATGCGTTAGGTAATTTGTATGCAGATTCGAGTTTCAGCAGCAAGATAAGCAGTATTGAAGATAATCAGGATGCGGTCAATGCATTGATGAAAAAATTGAAGAATCCACCAGATGAATACAAGGATGCATATGATGCCATAACAGATTTATATAATGCCTATATATCACTTACCAACTGCGCAACAGATCCTTCTGGCAGTTTGCAGACATATTCAAGTACTTTCAATGATGCTGATACAAATACATTAAATGCATATAAGTCGATGGAACCGTATCTGGATGATTAAATAATGAGCAGAGTGCAGGATAGGCACTCTGCCTTTTAAATGTTTGGACAAACAAAAGCCAAACATAAGATAAAAACATAAGCCACCTTGGTTAGAAACCTTGGTTAGAAAGGTGAATTGGAAAATTAAATTCCAGTCCATTCACCCAAAAACTGGAACTTAGTATTGCAAAATATATCCTAGAAGTTAGTGTTGCAAACCTCTTGATATCTAGTTATAGTTGTGGCTCAGCAATAGAGTCCGGATGGCGTTATCCAAGGAGAATACCATGGCTAAGAATGCACATCTGGTTCTTGATGAAAGAGCCACAATAGAAGTTCGCTTAAGAGAACGAGCTTCATTTACTGAGATAGGTAGGGAACTTGGCAAGGACCCTTCTACTATCTCAAAAGAAGTCAGACTCCATAGTCAGACTGTACGTAAAGATTCCTTCAATCCCTGCAGCAAGCGAAGTACCTGTGATGAATACGGAACAGCATGTTCTAAGTGCAAACTACAGTATTCAAAAAGCTGCAAGAGATGTCCTCGTGTAAAGTGCTACGAGCATTGCAAGCAGTTTGAGGTATTGGTTTGTAACAAACTGAAGAAACCACCATACGTTTGCAACGGCTGTATCCAACGGCAATCCTGTAAGCTGGAGAAGCATATTTATTCTGCCAAATCAGCTCAGAAGAATTATGAGACTACTCGCTCAGAAAGTCGTCAAGGAATAGCAATTACACCGGAAGAATTAAAGCGTGTAGATGCTATTGTTTCACCGCTTGTTAAGTTAGGCCAGTCTATTCACATGATATGTGTCAATAATGCAGATGATATCATGCTTGATGAAAAGACTATTTATAACTACATTGATGCAGGGCTTTTATCTGTAGATAACGTTGATCTTCCGAGAAAGGTCCGTTATCGTACCCTCTCACATAAGAAGCCTGTAAGAGTAGACAAGCAGTGTCATGTAGGACGCACTTACGAGGATTTTGAAGCTTATCTTGCTGCGAATCCTGATATTCCAGTAGTGGAAATGGATTCAGTAGAAGGTCGCAAAGGCGGTAAAGTCTTGTTGACCATATACTTTAGAAATAGTAGTTTAATGCTTGCTTTTATCCGTGATAACAATACCGCCAAGTCAGTTACAGAAATATTTGACTGATTGTATGAACAGTTAGGACATGAAGTATTCACTAGCCTCTTCCAGGTGATTTTGACCGACAGAGGAAGTGAATTTACTAACCCGCTGGCAATCGAATTTAATAAGGGCAATGGTCGCAGAACACATATCTTTTATTGTGATCCACAGCGTTCTGATCAAAAAGGTGGTTGTGAAGTTACACATGAGATGATTCGTCGTGTGCTTCCGAAGAAAACCTCTTTTGATAACTTAACTCAGGATGATATCACTCTTATGATGAGTCATATCAACTCATATAACAGAAAAAAGCTGAATAACCAGTCGGCACACCAGTTGTTCAGCTTCATTAATGGCGGGGATATTCTTGACAAGTTAGGAATAAAATCCATTCCCGCTAACGAGATTAACCTTACACCTCTATTACTGAAAAAATAAGAAACGTAGCGCCATTCGGAAGAAATACTGAACCGAATGAGGGGTGGAATTTAATCTTGCGAAAAAAGAAATAAAATTCGACCTCCGCTTAACGTGACTCTTTTTTCAGAGGATTAAGATCTCAAAAAAAGAATATCAGCATATGAAGCAAAAAACAACTTGTTTCTAATAGTAAATTCCAGTTTTGAAGAACTTTGCAAAACTAACTTCCATAAAAATCATGATATTTTGATTTGCCAGAATTTACTTATGCAAGCGATTAGCTAAATCAGAACTTAAACTTGCAAACTGGAAGCTCGGATTCCGATTCAGCCCTTGGTTAGAAAACTTAAAAAACTTAAACACTTTAAAAAAATTATTCCTTTATTTGCGGAGATTTACTTGCTTTTTGAAAGATATAAACGTATACTTGTAAGGTGACGTGGTATATCTGCCTGATTTTATTGCAAAGAGGCTAAAAGCAGATGTTCTGATCACAACAAGTACTTGTAAAGAGCGTAATGAAATTTAGAAGTTTTGTAGAGGTAAAATAATGAAAGCAAGCTACAAAAAGTTATGGAAAATCCTGATTGACAAGGATATGAAGAAAAAAGATTTGCTGGCACAGGCAGGAATTAGCTGGACATCCGTGACCAAGTTGTCAAAGGGCGAGAATGTTGGAATGGAAGTGCTTATGAAAATATGCATGGCACTTAATTGCAACATAGCTGATGTGGTTGAATTCGTGCCAGACGATGAACCAGAGGATGATATGAGCGATGTTGAAGATTAATACAAGCAGCCCTTATACAGCAAGTATGACAAGGGAGCAATTTTTATTTTATGAAGTAAGAACGACTGCCAAGCTAATGACAGAAGGCTTGTCTGATGAAGAAGTGGTACAGAGAATTATTGATGATAATCTGTTCCAATATCCTACGGAGAAGTCACTAAAGCGAATAGCGCAAAACTGTATAAGAAGATTGAAGTGCATGGATGATGAGACACTTGTGAAAGCCATTGCTGCACAGCCAACGGATGTTGCAAAGCAGATATGCTTGTATGCCATGATGAAGCAGTATCGTCTTGTATGGGATTTTATGATTACAGTTATTGGGGAGAAGTACCGTTTAAGGGACACCTCTTTTGGTAGGATAGACTTGAACACTTTTTTTCTTCGTTTGCAGGAACAGGATGAAGTGGTGGCAAGTTGGAGCGATACCACAATTACAAAGCTAAAGCAGATACTTGCAAGAGTGCTTGTGGAGAATGAGTATTTGGACAGTACCAAGGCAACAAAGCTGAATCCAGTGTGGTTGAACTCAACACTTGAGAATGCAATCAAGGATAATGGTGATGATGCAGCGCTTGCGGCATTCAACTATTTTTCTTAAGGAGGTTACGATAGGTGAGTGATATTAAGGAACGTTTAGACATACTTCGTGGAAATATCCAAGAAGAGGATTTTCTACTAGGTAAGGGTCTAAGCAATGAAGTAAATATTCGTATGTTTTGTTACGATGCTAAGGATGAAATGATTGTACAGCATTTCGTGGAACAGCTAAAGACTGACCAATCACTAAACTGCAGATTGATTGAAGTAAATCTGTATGAGACATTCCTTTCCATCTGTGATGACAAGAGAATCACAAACAGCATTCCCGCAATGGAAGAGAAGAAGGGAAAAGAATTTATATTAAAGCAGATGAACTCCGTTGCAAAGGTTGGAGCGTTTATTGACAAGATACAATATGAACCACATATGGTTGGAGAGGATATCCTTCTCATAACAGGAGTTGGGGATGTGTTCCCGTTCTTGCGAGTGCATACACTGTTGGATGCATTGCAGCCATACTTCTCGGATATTCCAATCCTTGTGATGTATCCGGGAAAATTCGATGGTTCATATATGAAGCTGTTTAATAAATTAAAACCGAATCCATATTATAGAGCGTTTAATGAGATAGGAACGGAGGAAACCAAGCTATGATAATTCAAAATATGTTTGAAGAGGACATCAACAGACCGATAAATGGTGTCATCAAAGTAGATCAGGATGAACTGGGAGTCATCGAGCAAGAGGTAAAAGAGTATGTAATCACAAAGGAACTGAAGAAGCATTTCATTAGCTTTTTTAATTATTACAGTGATTCTTTCGACAGACCAACATCCGACATGGGTGTTTGGATTTCAGGATTCTTTGGAAGTGGTAAATCTCACTTCCTTAAAATGCTGTCTTATATTTTGGAAAACCGCAACATTGGTGGTGTAAAAACCGTAGAATTCTTCCGTAAGAAATTTGAAAGCGACCCAGCCACATTCATGATGATTGATAAGGCAACAAAGGGCGAGACAGAGACTATACTTTTCAATATTGATATTGAAGGTTTCAGTAATAAGGACAAGACTGCTGTCCTTCGTGTGTTTGCAAAGATGTTCTATAACCATCTTGGATTATATGGCGAGGACTTGAAGGTGGCCAAGCTGGAGCAGTTCATTGCAAAGCAGGGCAAGACTGATGAATTCAGAAGAGTATTTGAAGAAAAGAATGGCTCTCCTTGGGTAGAATCCAGAGATGCCTATGCATTCTTTGAGGACGATGTTGTAGATACACTTACAGCAGTTCTTGGTATGAGTGAGACAGCTGCTCGTAACTGGTTCAATGGTACAGAGACAGCAGAAATCAGCATTGCACAGCTTGTATCGGAGATTAAAGATTATGTAGATAGCAAGCCAGATAACTTCCGACTTCTTTTCATGGTGGACGAGGTTGGTCAGTATATTGGAACATCCACAGACCTCCTTTTGAATTTGCAGTCTCTCGTAGAGGAACTCGGTGCAAAATGCAATGGTAAGGTATGGGTATGCTGTACAGGACAGGAAGCCATCAACGAAATCATCAAGGTTCGTAATGATGAGTTCTCCCGTATTCAGGCTCGCTTCAAAACAAGACTTAGTCTTACATCGTCATCCGTAGATGAAGTCATCCAGGAACGTATCCTTAAGAAGAAGCCAGAAGCCAAGGCAGAACTTATGGAAGTATACAATCAGAATGATTCTGTTCTTCGTAATTTGTTCAGCTTTAAGAAGGACGATGCCTTACTTGATATTAAGGGATTCAGTGGACCAGAAGAGTTTGCTAACAATTTCCCATTCGTACCATATCAGTTCATCATCATGCAGAAGGTATTTGCAGAAATTCGTAAGCACGGTAACTCTGGAAAGCATTTGTCTGGTGGAGAACGTTCAATGCTTTCGGGATTCCAAGAGGCAGTACAGAAGTTGCAGGAAAAGGATGAGTATGCACTTGTTCCATTCTTCCGTTTCTATGATACTGTCCATACATTCCTTGAAGGTTCTATTCGCCGTGTGATTGAGCGTTGCCAGAAGGCAGCAGATAATGCCGACGGTATCGAAGCACAGGATGTGGATGTACTGAAACTGTTATATCTTATCCGATACATTGACAGCGATATTAGAGGAACCATTGATAATATCGTAATTCTGATGGCTGATGATATCCGTGCTGATAAGGTGATTTTAAGAGAAGGAATCAATAAGTCCTTAGATAGATTACTTAGCCAGAACTATATCGGAAGATCGGGAGATACATATAACTTCCTTACTGATGAGGAACAGCGTATTCAGGAGGATATCAATATTGTCAGTGTAGATACTGCAAATATCGTAGAGCGTATTTCACATATGATTTATGGTGATATCTATACCACTAAGAAATTCCGTTATAAGAAGTATGATTTCGCATTCGATCAGTATGTGGACAATGTTATGACTGGTGCACCAACTGGTGGAATGAGACTTCGTTTCATGACAGTGAATACGGATGAAGAAAAGAAGAATGATTTATATTTGATGCCTGCATCAAGCGGAGAGGCTATCGTTGTGCTTGATGAGTCCAACTATTATGAGAACTTAAAGCAGGCAATGAAAATTCGTAAATATGTAAAACAGAGAAATATTACCGAACTTTCCAAGACTGTACAGGATATTATCCGCAATCAGCAGGAAGAGGCTACTACCTATGAACAGGATGCAATGGAAGATTTGAAGAAGGCCATTGTGAATGCACGGTTCTATGTAGATGGTGAACATATCGAAATTAAGAGTGGGGATGCAAAGTCGAAGATTGATCAGGCTTTGGATTATCTTGTTTCCCATGTCTACAGTGACCTGGACCTCATTACAGAAAACGCAGAATCAGATGCTGATGTTATGGAAGTATTAAGTGGTGCAAAGTCCTATATTCAGGGAACAGAACCAAACAGAGATGCAGCAGCAAAGATGGAAGAATATTTGGAAACACAGCATAGAAGAAATCTTCCAACCTCTATGGCAGATGTTCAGAGCAGATATCAAGCTATTCCTTATGGTTGGAGAGAGATTGATATTGCTTATGTGGCTACTATGCTTATTTATCAGCAGAAAGTTACCATCAAGTATGGTGGAGCAACTATACAGCCGGATAATCCGAAACTCCTGGATATGCTCCGTAAGAAGAGTGAAATTGGCAAGACATCCATCTCCAAGAGACAGGTCGTTACAGCAGCGAAGATGAAGGCTGTAAAGGAAATTATGCGTGATTACTTCAACATGATGAGTGTTCCAGATGATGAAGATGGCCTTGTAAGAGAAATTAAAAAGAAATTCGGAGAGCAGAAGGAACACTTTGATGCGTTGGATGGAATGTACGGTAAAAATAGTCATTATCCAGATCATGCGGTTGTTGCAAATGGACTTACTATAGTAAACAGTATTCTGTCACAGGATAAGGACAACATTGCGTTAATTGACCGTGTTCTTACAGAGGAGGATGCACTGTTTGAAAATAAAGAGAAAATGCAAAAGGTAGAAGGCTTCTTCAAGAATCAGGTGCAGGTATTTGATACAGCTTCACAGTTGGTAAATGACCTGCGTAATGAGTTAGATTATCTTTCTAAGGAAGAGGAAGCCAATAATGCTCTCGATCATATTCGTCTGATTACCATGACTGACCATGGATTTGATTATATGAAGATTCCAACACTTAACGATTTAATCAGAACCGTACATGAAGGTCATGACAGATTGCTTGAAGCAAAGAGAGAAGAACTCTTGGAAATCGTAAGACAGTGTATGGAGGCTGTACATTCTGCTGGTAACAGCAATAGTGATTCGAAAGAAATCATTTTAACATTAGATTGGAGGAAACAGTATTTGAAAAATCTGTAGAAAAAATTATTGAAGAATTAAAAAATGATCAAGAGAAAATGGCAAGTAACAATAAGAGAATTGATGAGATTTTCAAAGACATTATGTCATTAAAACTTAGCGAAAATAAGTCGGAAATACCTTTTAAAGAAATAGATAGGCTATTCATCGTCATACGCTTTATTTCCTATGCCGTAGGTTGTATGTTTGGTCGTTATTCTCTTGATGTGGAAGGACTGGCATATGCAGGCGGAGAATGGGATTATTCTAAATATTCTTCATTTACAGCAGACAGCGACAATATTATCCCTATCTGTGATGATGAATATTTCGAGGATGATATTGTCGGCAGATTTGTAAAGTTTGTGGAAGTTGTCTATGGTGAAGATACACTACAGGAGAACTTGAAGTTTATCGCAGATGCTCTTGGCGGCAAAGGACAACCAAAGGAAGTTATTAGAAATTATTTCTTGAATGGATTCTATGCTGACCATTGCAAGATGTATCAGAAACGTCCGATTTATTGGTTGTTTGATTCAGGCAAAAAGAATGGTTTTAAGTGTTTGATTTATATGCATCGCTATAAGCCAGATACTATTGCTCGTATCCGTACTGATTATGTTCATGAGCAGCAATCTCGTTATCGTACAGCTCTTGCTGATATTGAACAGAGACTTGTGGGAGTCAGTGGTAGTGAAAAGGTTAAACTTGATAAGCAGAAAGCAACACTACAGGCACAGATTACAGAAATCGGTGAGTACGAAGAGAAAATCCATCACTTGGCAGATCAAATGATTCGTATTGATTTAGATGATGGTGTAAAGAACAACTATGAGATTTTCAAAGATGTACTGGCGAAGATTAAGTAGGAGGTGCCTATGAGTAATGTATTTGTAGAGTTCCTTGTTAATCAAGGATTATATGACAAAATTGAAATTACAGAAGATAATATTTCCGATTTATGTGACTTGATTGATGGAAAAGAAAGAATTAGTGTTTATTGCAAAAATTGTGGGCAGGTGCGAGTTTATGGAATGGAATCTATGGTTGCTCTTATGAAAGATGAAAGAAGTGAGAAGATTCGTTTTGGCTCATCACTGGCAGAAAGTTTACGATCACACCAGACTATTCAGAATATGATACCAAAATCAGAGCAAATTTCTGCTAGTCGAGACAGAGAGTGGTATTGGACTAACTGGCAGACAGAGGAAGCAACTCGTGTTATGACTTTTCCATTTGTCTGTGCCATGGATAATGCACACCATATCGACTATATTGTGCGTGCTGAAGGAAACACAATGATAAAAATTGGACAGTACCCATCAGTAGCAGATATGGAATTCCCTAAGCTGAAGGAATACGATAAGGTGCTGACAGAGGAAGATAGACGTGAAATGGGAACTGCAATCGGATTGTATGCCAGTGGAGTAGGTGTTGGTTCGTATGTTTATTTAAGACGTATTTTAGAGAGAATCCTTAGCCAAGCAAGAGAAAAAGCTGGTGATAGTATAGATGTAGAAATCTTTAATAGATCAAAGGTTAAAGAAAAAATTGAGATGCTTAAAGACTACCTGCCTCCTTTTCTTACTTCCAACAAGACTCTATACGGAGTTGTGAGTAAAGGGATTCATGAGCTAAGTGAGAAAGACTGCATTTTATATTTCCCGGTTGTGAGAGATTGTATTTTTATGATTTTGGATCAGTGGGAAGAAATGAGAAAAAAGGAAGCAAAAGAGAAGGAAATTAGTGCAGGGTTAGCCAAGATTGCTTCTAAAATAAAGTAGGAGGTAAATCCAAATGGCGAATGTTGATATAGAAACAGTGGTTCAGGATTTGAATCGCCGTTTTGCTGAGCCTTTGCCTGAATTCTATAACAGGCGTATTATCTTCTGGTATGACGAAGATAAAGAATTTGAGGACAAGGTTGACGATGTGGTGTTATCAAACGCCACTCTTGTCAAGCTGACTGGGACAAACAATTTTGCAATAAAGAAGCTGCTTTGCCACGATGATAAGTCGGGCAATTATGTGGTGTACAGTCCGATTTCCTATGCAGAGCCGGATGATAACTGGCTCATTGGAATGGAGCAGTATAGCGAAGAGTATCGTTCCGACCTCAATTCCATCTGGATGAGTGAGATGGGACTTCCTGCATCGGCTGCAATTCGTAAGCTGATAAAGGAGTACAGAAAGTTTTTCAATAGTAAAGAGCGTAGAGGCAAGGTGGCACAGCTGAACAATGGCATGACCAGTGCAAAGGAAGTTGTGCTTGCTGCTATGGCAGTTATTTGTGGAATCAAGGATATACAGCCTAACAGCATTATGAAGGCAGTCATCGGAGCGGGACTTGATAACGATACGAACGAAAAATATCAGAGCCTTGTAAATTACAACATGGATTCCCTTTTCTGGGATATGGTTGCACAGGGCACAGGATATCGTGACGGAGAGGAAGCTACGCTTGGAAAACTTATTGCACATATTTTTATGACGGCAGCTACACGTACCATGGGTATGGAGCATTTTGTGGGATTGGACAGCTTTATTTCCATTCCACATCAGTCCTATTGCTATGACTTTTTATCTGACTGGCTTCATAGTGATGACCAGGGACAGATTTATGATATTGCAAGATATGTGGAAGAAGAACTGAACCTTTATAAGAGATTCAAGAAGATTGATATCAGTTACCTTGCGGAGACAGAATGTTTCCCATGTATCAATGAGTGTATTCTTACAGAAATTATGACGGAGATTGGTGACCATATCTTCCGTGTGGAAGTCATCGAGGCTATGGTTGAAAAAAGACGTACCATGGTTTGGTATGACAGAGTTGCCAATCATTATGATGGCATCTTGCAGGTTGCCAATATGCAGGCATTTTTCCAAGAACATTCTAATGGCTTCCATACCGTTGAAGCAAAGCAAGTGTGGAAAGAATACACGGAAGAATATTATAAAATGGACACCTACTATAGAATGTATCACGGTGCCTTTGCCAAGAGCCTATCCACATCGTATCCGTTGCTTGATGATTTGTATAAGCACGTAACAGAAGTTGTGGAAGGTCTGTATAAGAACTGGTTCTTAGGACAGCTTGGCAATAACTGGTCAGATGCTTGTGCAGCAGACTTGGAAAAGTACGGATACATTATGGATGTACCAAAGCAGCGTGATTTCTATAGAACAAAAGTGGCCAATGCTAATAATAAGGTGGTTGTTATTATCTCGGATGCATTCCGATATGAAGTGGCAGCATCTTTGGCAGAACAGCTTCGCAGAGAGAATAGAGCAAATGTAGAACTTGGCAATTGCCAGGCAATCTTCCCAACGGTAACAAAGTATGGAATGGCAGCGCTTCTTCCAAACAGCGAGTTGACCACAGAGAATAAGAACGGAATCATTAGTGTATATGCAGATGGAAAGCCTACAGATGCAAATTATCGTGATGGAATCTTAAAGAAGGCTGACCCGGACAGCTTGGCTGTTCAGTATAAAGCATTACTGATGAAGAAGACAACAGAAATCTCCGAGATGGGAAAGAATAAGAACGTCATTTATATCTACCACAACCGAGTGGATGATATGGGGCACACTGATGAAACACAAATATTCCCAGCTTGTGATGATGCGATTGCAGAACTGAAAAATGCAGTCAATATGTCCGTGAATTATTTTAATGCGACAAAAATTTATATTACTGCAGACCACGGATTCTTATATACATACAGTCCATTATCTGAAGATGATAAGGTGGACAAGACCACAGTATCAAGTGAAGATGTGGAAGTTGACAGAAGATATATTATTACAACGAAAGGTGCAAAACCAGAATATCTGCTTCCAGTGAAGTTCTTTGATGAGAATGCAGGATATGATGCATTTGCACCAAGAGAGAGTATTCGTATTAAGAAGAGTGGCAGTGGTCTTAACTTTGTTCATGGTGGTATCAGTCTGCAGGAGATGGTTGTTCCTGTTGTGGATTACACATCTGTCAGCACAAAGTCTAAGGCTTATAAGAGAAATGCTGGAAAGTATGATACAAAGCCTGTTGAATTAAACCTTCTTTCTGCTAACAGAAAGATTGTAAATATGTCATTCATTCTGAATTTCTATCAGAAGGATGCGGTAAGTGATAACAGAAGTCAGGCAAATTATCTGCTGTATTTTACAGATTCAAATGGTGTGCAGATTAGTGACACACAGAAGATTATTGCGGACAAGGTAAGCACGGATGGACAGGACAGAACTTTCCGTTGCAGTTTCAACTTGAAGTCACAGGCATATAGCAAGACAGAAAGTTATTACTTAAATATTGTGGAGGAAAGTAATGAGATTCCACCACGGAAGGAAGAATTCCATATCGACATTGCATTTGCTGTAGATAGTTTCGATTTCTTCAGTTGATAGATATAGGAGGTGTCTTTTAGTGAGCAAGTATTTTATAAAGAATTATGATAAATTGAAATATCCAATATGTTCTGAAACTAAGCCAGGACTGCGTAATGCACAAATAGGTGCTATTCATGCGTTGGCGTCTTTTAATGCTTTAAAAAGCAAAGACACCTCGATTATTATTATGCCAACTGGATCAGGAAAAACAACAGTACTAATGATGGCTCCATATGTGCTGAATAAGGAAAGGGTTCTTATTGTTACTCCGAGTGAGATGGTGCGTGGGCAGATTGCAGAAGATTTCAGAAGTTTGCGGACTTTGTGCAAAGCACAGGTTTTTCAGAATTCAATAAAGAAGCCAGTAGTATATGAAATGGAACATAATTATAAAGATGAAATGATTTCGGAACTAAAGAAAGCAGATGTAATAATTGCTACGCATAAGTGTGCACTTAGTTTGAGTGAGATACCGTGGGCACAGGATAATATAGATCTTGTTGAAATAGACGAAGCACATCATGTTCCGGCGGCTACATGGCAGCAGATTTTATCGAACCTAAAAGACCGATGTCATGTATTATTTACAGCCACTCCATTTAGACTGGATAGAAAAGAAATTTCGGGAGAAATTATTTTTGATTACCCGTTATCACAGGCATATGAAGATGGTATTTTTGGAGAAATAGAATTTATATCTGTTGATGCATCTGAAAGTAAAGATTTAAGTATAGCAAAGAAAGCAGAGGAAGTTTTACAAAATGATAGAAATGAAGGATATGAGCATTATTTGATGGTCCGTACGGATACAAAAAAGAATGCAAATATTTTGGAAACACTCTATTCAGAAAATACATCTTTGCGTTTGAAAAAAATAGATAGTTCAGTTTCACATTCGGTTGTAAAGAAGACCCTTGAAAAACTTCATACCGGTGAACTTGATGGAATTATTTGTGTTGATATGCTGGGAGAAGGATATGATTTCCCAAATTTGAAAATTGCAGCGATTCATTCTCCCCACAAGTCTCTTGCTAGTACTTTACAATTTATTGGGCGATTCGCAAGAACTAATGCGATTAATATTGGAACTGCGAAGTTTATTGCAGTAAATGATGAGGAACTTCAAATAGAAAACACGGCATTATATTCGAAAGATGCCATATGGCAAGATATGATAATAGGGATGAGTGAGGGGCGAAACCAACAGGAAATTGATGATAGAAAATACTTTAAAGAGTTTTCTGGAAATGATAATTCTATTTTGGATAACGTTCCTTTACAAGCAATAAAACCTAATTGCCACGATAAAATATATAAAGTATCTGATTTTGATATAAATGCTAGTTTCCCCGATATTTGTAATGTATCCAATCGTATTTTTCGAAATGAAGAGGATAATACGATAGTGGGAATCGGGGTAGATTATGAATCCCCATTGTGGATGGGTAATGGCGAGAAAATAAATTTATCTTATATGTTATATATAATTCATTATCAAAAGGAAACGCAGTTACTACATATTTATTCTCCAAAACATACCGAAGTGGTTTATGAAGCACTAGTGTCATCATTTTGTTCTTCATATGATCCCATACCTAAAGCAAATATGCACCGTGTTTTAGGTGATTTAGAAGGATTCGAAATATTCAATTCAGGTTTATTAAACATGCAGAGTGAGAATGGAGAATCATATAGAATATCAGCTGGATCAGATGTTAGTTCGGCAATTGATGCTGCTACAGGACGGCTGTATGCAGCGGGACATGCTTTTTGTAAAGCAACTGATAAGGAAACACAACAGGAGTCAACGATAGGTTATAGTAGTGCATCCAAGGTGTGGAGTAGTACATATCTAGGACTGCGCGAGTATATTAGATGGTTTGATAAAATTGGGAAAAAAGTTGTCAACTCCAACATAAAAGTAAAAACAAACACAAATTTTGATAATTTACAGCAACCACTTGAACTGAAAGAATATCCGAATAATATATTCTATACTGATTTTGATGGTAAGACATATAGTTCGACACCACATATTTTATTGTCGAATGGAGAATGTGTTTCACTTACCGATTGTCAACTGAAAGTTAGCAGTATTTCAAACGATAAGAGCAATCTTACGGTGAAAATATCTCATGAATTATTCAGTGTTGAGGTACTGTGTTCTATAAAGGGGAAATATGCTCAACAAGGTGAAGCGCTTATTATAAAAAGTGGTAGGGGAGAAATAGCACTTCATGATTATCTAACAGATAATCCATTAATATTTAGGACGTTGGATGATGCTACTATTCAGGGGATAGATTATTATCCGGGCAATTATGAAGAAGAAATTTTTGACACTAGCATAATTGAAGCTATTGATTGGAAGGGATTGAATACAGATGTTTCATTGGAATTTAATATAAAAGGTGATACAACTAGTAGATCTATCCAGAATGTTCTCAAAGAACTTCTGCTTGCTAATAAAGAATATAAATACATAGTATATGACCATGGTTCAGGAGAAATTGCTGACTTCATAACAATGCGTGAAGAAGAAAACAGAATTCTAGTTTCGCTATATCACGTAAAGAAAATGTCTGGAAGTAATTATAATAGTACTGTTGGTGATATTTATGAAGTATGTGGTCAAGCAATTAAATCAATCACTTGGTTTAGTGTAAAAGGTAAACTACCACAGAAAATTATGCAGAGACATAAGTCTGGAAAATGTGAGCTTCTGAAAGGTGATTATAATCAGTTATTAGCAGATTTGAGAAGTAGTAATCACTTAGTCAGGGGAGAAATTGTTGTGGTTCAACCATCAGTAAGTAAAAGTGTTGAAATGCCTGGAAAATTTCAGGAAGTATTAGCTGCTACTTCAGCATTTATTAAAAGGGCAGGCAAGGTGAATCAATTTCGTATTATGGGAAGCCTATAGATTGAGGTGACAAAATGGAAAACAATACAGATAATAATATACGTGAAAATATAAAGGGAAAATTACGAGCCAATTTTGATGGCAAGATTGTGCGTAAAGATCTGACCAAGAAAATCAAGGAAGGTGCGAATGTGCCTGTGTATGTTCTTGAGTTCTTGTTGGGTCAATACTGCAGTTCCGATGATCCTGAAATCGTGGAAAATGGAGTGCAGACGGTAAAGCGTATTCTTGCGGATAACTTTGTACGCCCAGACGAGGCACAGAAAATGTTATCTGTGCTTCGTAAGAAAGGTAGTCATACAGTTATCGACATGATTACGGTTCGACTGGATATTAAGAAAGACTGCTTCTTTGCAGAGTTCTCCAATCTTGGACTTACAAATGTTCCAATTGCAGATGAATATCCAGAGATGTTTGATAGACTTCTTTGTGGTGGTATTTGGTGTATCGTTCAGCTTGATTATGAAATGGAAGGCGATGCTAACTTTGGCATCGTTGATTCTGATGGATTTGAACTGAAGTCCAAGCAGAAGAAACAGAAGGATATTTCTCCAATTAGCATTCGAAAGCTGACACCAATTCAGATGCCACACATTGACATAGAGGAATTAAAGAAAGGCAGAGGTGCATTTACCAAAGAGGAATGGATGGATGTTATGCTCCGTTCCATTGGTATGGAACCAGACTCTTTGAATGATAGAGAGAAGTGGCTACTTCTTACCAGAATGATTCCGCTTGTAGAGAATAACTTTAACCTATGCGAGTTGGGACCAAGAAGCACAGGCAAGTCCCATCTGTATAAAGAAATCTCTCCAAATAGTATCCTTGTATCTGGAGGACAGACCACAGTTGCTAACCTGTTCTATAACATGGGAAGAAAGACGGTTGGACTTGTTGGCCTTTGGGATTGTGTGGCATTCGATGAGGTTGCCGGCATACGTTTCAAGGATAAAGATGGCATCCAGATTATGAAGGACTATATGGCATCGGGTTCTTTTGCAAGAGGCAAAGAGGAAAAGGCTGCATCAGCATCCATGGTTTTCGTAGGAAACATTAATCAGAGCGTGGACGTACTACTTAAGACATCTAGCCTTTTCGATCCATTCCCACCAGAGATGGGAACAGATATAGCATTCCTTGACCGTATGCATTGCTATCTTCCTGGGTGGGAGATTCCGAAGTTCAGACCAGAGCATTTTACAAACGATTATGGATTTATCAGTGATTACCTCGCTGAGTTCATTCGTGAGCTTCGTAAGGAGCAGTATGGTGATGCCTTAGATAAATATTTCAGATTGGGTAAGAATTTGAATCAGAGAGATACCATTGCTGTCCGCAAGATGGTAGGAGGTTATCTTAAACTGTTGTACCCAGATGGAAAGTTCTCTAAAGAAGAACTGGAAGAGGTACTTCGTATTTCATTGGAGATGAGACGAAGAGTCAAGGAGCAGTTAAAGAAACTTGGAGGCATGGAATTCTATGATGTGAATTTCTCATATATAGATTTGGAAGATATGTCTGAGCATTACGTTTCTGTACCAGAACAAGGTGGTGGCAAGCTGATACCAGAAGGTGTATGCAACCCAGGACAGATTTATACTGTTTCGCATGGTAAGTCTGGAATGATTGGTGTATTCCGTTTGGAATCACAGATGTTGCCAGGAAATGGAAAGTTTGAGCGTACTGGCATCGGTACGGATAGGGATGCCAAGGAAGCATCCAACACAGCATTCAATTTCTTAAAGGCGAACGGCAGCAGAATTAGTGGAAGTATCAGCACAACCATGAAGGACTACATTATCAATTACCAGGATTTGCAGGGAATTGGAATGACAAGTACCCTTGCACTTCCTACATTAATTGCATTATGTTCCATCGCACTTGGCAGACCAACTCTTGGATCATTAGTAGTACTTGGAGAAATCAGTATCAGCGGTACCATGATAAAGGTGGATGAACTGTCCAATGCACTGCAGGTATGTTTAGACAGTGGTGCAAAGAGAGTGCTGATTCCGGCGACATCCATGGTGGACTTTGTAACCGTACCCCCGGATTTAATGAGTGCATTTCAGCTGATTCCATATCAGAGTGCAGAGGATGCGGTATTCAAGGCATTGGGGGTGGAGTAAGCCATGGCAAATAAAAAAGATAAAGATAGTAAAGTTGAGTTTCTGAAAGTTGTATATTTTGATGAGGATGCCGCTCAAGATTATATTGATATTACAAACGGTGGTCGTCTTGATTGGACAACAGAAGAAAACAAAGAAAAGATAGCAAAAATAATAGCAGAGATAGATGCAAAAGCACAAGGAGGATTCAATCTTTTTAATGTAATTAAGGCAGCACTATCTGGTAAAATTAAAGTTGATGCACAAGGAAGTCTCTCAAATATTGTTGGAAGCACATTGAAAAATACGCTTTTGACAGATTATATTTCTGCGGCAAGTGGTGATTCAGACGTAAAGAAATTTGGAGTTGGTGGTGTCTATGCACCAGCCAATTCCATTGCCCTATATAGAATGTACAGTTCATATTTAAATATTGTACCTAAAGACCAACTGCCAATAGATATGGAAAAATTAAATGATGCCATTCTGGGTGAGCGTGGATATTATGCCATGTTATTACTGGATGAAAAAGAACCTAAAAATGTGTTGCGATTTAATATCGCAGGATTTAAAAATCGATATCATCTAGCGGATCTTGCGAAAATGAACCTTGTCTATTATGGAGTTAAAGTTGGAACATGCACAAAGGAACAGCTCTCCATTGAAAATGAATTTACGGTCACTACAAGTACGATGCAAGAAACTATTTCTGTAGATGAAATTATTAATGGTTCTAGTCAGGAAAAGACTTCGAGCAAAGAACTCGATGTATATGATATTGTATTGGCAGGTGTAATACGTGAATAAGGTTAAGATTTATTACGGGAGCAAAAAATGGTTCGACAAAAATCGTCCTTCAACTTATAGGAACTTAACGGAAGTAGTAAATGAATTAGATGAGCAAAAGCGCAAAAATATAATGTTTATTGCTAATATGCCAAAGAATAATGAGTCCGACAAGATGGTAGAGGATGTCACCAAGAAACCAGCTGCTGACATTCTTGTTGCAGATGAAGGCGAATATAGTGGTGTTCAAGAGCATGTTATCATGAATTTTGTTAATTTTTTAGGAGAGATTGATGTTAATACCCTAATTTTACAAAATCCGCCAAAGCAGATTCGAAATCAGCTTGAAATTCTCTATCCTAAAGAAAAGAACATTATTAAGATAGAATATGAAAAATACAATCATATAACTCCTAGAAAACTTAAGGAGTTTAATCAATTATATGATGAACATATAGTTGGACAGAATGTTGTAAAGAAGGAATTATTGCCATTGCTTTATTCTAGGACGATTTCTGCTAATCGTAACAAACCGTTGGTTTTGTTATTCTGTGGCAAGCCAGGGATTGGTAAGACGGAGACTGCTAAATATTTAGCAGAGTTAATAGGTGGAAAATTGTTCAGACAACAGTTCTCTATGTTCCAAAATAACCAATTTTCAAATTATTTGTTTGGTGGAAACCATCATGAAAAGAGTTTTGCAAAAGATTTACTAGGACGTGAGTCGGATGTGATTTTATTGGATGAGTTTGATAAGGCCAATCCAATATTTCATAGCGCATTTTATCAGTTATTTGATGATGGAATATACGAAGATACTAACTACTATCTTGAATTAAAAAATGCAATCATAATTTGCACGACAAACTATACATCTCGTGAGGAAATTATAAAGAATCTAGGCGAAGCCATCTTCAATAGATTTAATGCAGTTATTTATTTTGAAGAATTGTCCATTGAGTCTAAGGTACATATATGTGATTTAGTTGTGGAGGATATAGGTAAAAAATATAAAATTACCGTTGATTCCGAAATAATTGAAAGATTACATGCAAAAATGGAACTATTGGAGAGTGTTCGTGAAATCAGAAACCTAATAGAGAAAGTGTTTGCAACTATTGCTTTTGAAAATTCATTATCAGGGAAGTAAAGAAAGCAGCTCTGCACAAATCAAAGGGAGGTGAGCAAGTAAAATTTTTTGGCTATGATAAAAATGCAAGTAATATTGAATACTATGAGATATTAGAAGATTTAATGGAACGCTGGGAGCATGAAATCGTAGAGTTAAAAGAGGCAAAAGGCGGATATGATGCAGATAAAATTGGATGTTATTTTTTTGAAATCAGCAATGAGGCAAACCTTAGAAATCAGCAGTATGATTGACTTGTATTTGGCGTAAGTGAAAAAGATAAAATAAAACATGTTGTTGGGACTGCTTATAAGAAGACTAACTATTAAAAGTCAAGCCTTAAAATGATATTTTTTGAATAAAATACA